>FUFK010062617.1_pt1 | contig 48506 bp, 47 predicted proteins | sample 1021851 | NCBI WGS metagenome assembly FUFK01 (sample SAMEA51879418, study PRJEB19060) | metagenome
GCATTCAATGGTTCTTTCTCTGATGGTGCTAATACCACTCCAGGTGATGGAACTAGAGAAATGTATGGTCTTGATGTATGGATTACATTAAACAAGAACGCATCAAACTCTGCAGCAGTAAACCCATTAGGTGGTAACTGCTACTACAACGACACAGCAGGTGATGGCAGTGGTTCAACACAAGTTATCTCATTCGCAACTATATCAGGTGCGTTAAAGAGAATGTATGACAACCATGCACCAATGAAACAACCTGTACTTTGTGTTAGCCCACAACAATTACTAGACCTTAACAATGAACTTGTTAAAGGAACAGTTGATATAGCAGGAGCAATTATTCCTAGAGATAGAAATGTTGCAGGTATTGATATTGATACAGTTATTACACCATTTGGTTCAATCGGACTAATGGTTATTGACCCTAATATCCTACCAAACAACACTGCTTTCATCTTAGACCTAGCTTACATACAACCAGTATTCACCAATATCCCAGGATTTGGTACTGTGTTTGTTCGTGACCTAGACCAAGATGCAAACGCTAGAATTGGTAAAGCAATTTATATGGAGATGGGATTTGAATTTGGTCCTCCTTCATACCATTGTAAGATTCAAGCAGTATCATAAATTAAATTGAAGATTAGGGTGGAACTCCACCTCCACCCTTTTCTTCTGCTATAGTAAGGAAAGTATGATTAGTAAAACAGCTTTAATAGATATTTCAGCAGACAACAGTAATTCACTAGGTGTAAAGACAGATGGAATGCTACTTTGTGGTATTCAATTTCCTGCAGCTATGACTGGTACTTCAATTACATTTGATTTCGCTATGGACAATTCAACATGGGCAGATGTTTTAGAAACAGATGGTAGTGCAGTTAGCTACAGTGTATCAGCAGGTGATGTAGTAAGAGTTGACCCTTCAGGTTGGGCTTTTTCAAGTAATGGCTACATAAGACTTACATCTAATGGTAACGAAGCTGCAGATAGAGCAATAATATTACATTTTAGACACAGTTAGGAGTTACTTATGGGTATGCTCTTAATGTTAAAAGAGGGAAGAAATCTTAATATAGAAAGTATTCCTGACCAACCACTAGAACCTTCATTTCCTATTGTTGACCCTAATGACACAGCAAATGATGGATGGTTTGGATATGGTGCTTTTGGACAAGCAATTTTTGCGAAGAATTTAGTTGAAGAAGGTGCAGCGTAATGAGTGCTAATATAGGTGAATTAGTAGATAGAATTTATAGGGAATATTTAGAACCTATGGATGACCTACAACCATATACATTATTAACTTCATCAGGTGGTATTAATGCTTCTGTTACAACCATAAGTTTTGATGGAAGTTTATTAACACAAGAAGAAGAAGATGTAATGGAAGCAGGTTCTATTATAGAAATAGGTAGAGAACTTTTATTATGTAAAGAATTAGATACTGTAAATAACACAGTTACAGTTGTAAGAGGTGTAAGAGGAACTACAGCAGCAACTCATGATGAAAATGCAGTAATTAAAATAGCACCACCTTTTCCTCGTAAAAATGTATTTGATGCAGTATGTGACCAAATTAAAAATTTATTTCCTACAATTTTTGCAGTAGAAACACAATCAATAACTACAGGTACAGGATATACGCTTATAGGAAGTTATGATGCACCTGGAACACACAATTATTTAGTTTCAATACTTAGTGCAATATCGCAATACACAGATTTTAGTACAGGTTCAGATACCACTGGTGTCAACTTTTCACCTGTAACTTGTTCACTTGTTGAACTACCTAATCCATTTACATACACAGATAGTGATGGTGTATCAAGGACTATAACATATACCACTGGTCCTTCTACTGTACACGCAATACAGTTTGCAGGTATAGCATCAGGGCATACAGCACATGTAACATTTAAAAAAAAGTTTATAGAACCTACTGCAGAAACAGATACACTTGCAACAGTAGGATTGGAAGATGAGTATGAGCCAATAATTATGGCAGGTGTTGCTGCACAGATGATGGCAGGTAGAGATATACCTACAGCTACAACAGATTATATAACAGACCAGTTAGCAGTATCTAACTTTCCTGTTGGAAGTTCTAATAGTGTTAGAAACTCTTTACTACAGTATCAACAACTTCTTATAAATCAGGCAAGAAAATATTTAAGAGCCAAATATCCTGAAGCAGTATCAGTTGATGGAATGGTGTTCGGAATACAGGCATAATGCCTAGAGTTACTACCACTGCAGAAGTATCTAACCCTAGAAGAAAAGGTTATGATTTTAGACTAGACAATCAGTTGTTTAGAGCAGCTATTGGACCTGGTAGAGAATTACAAATACAATCTTCTGATGTTACAGATGGACAAGTAAATGTAAAACAAAATGCAGAGGACTTTACATCTAACTTAGGTCGTATATATTCAAGAAATAATTTTGAAGGTGGTGAAGGCTTAGATAAAGCACATAGGGCAAATGGAACTCCTAAAGATACAACAAGATTTTTTGACAGCAAAGGTATAGATGTTTTTCATGGTGATACAGTTAGTTCTTATCACATACATTTGTTATATACAACAGTATCTAAATTAACTTTAAGTGGTTCTAACAACTATTTAGCACAGACTACTAATGGAGATATGTATGTTACTGATGGAACAACAATATACAAATCTACAGATGATGGAGATAACTGGAGTGCAGTATCTACAGGACTTACAATCAATCACAACTTTACAGGTGCAGCAGCAGTAGGTGACCAAGTATATTTTACTACTGCTAATGGAACTGCAGCATCAGAACTTATACAGTTTAATGGTTCTACTTGGTCAGAAAATTCAACAGACCAATCATCTAACGCAGGACTTACAGGTGTATGGTTTGCAAAAGGTCAGTTGTTTATATCAGGAGATGATGGAACTGTAGAATACTTATGGGCAGTAAGTCCATTTAATAAAACTTGGTCATCATCAGACTTAGCAGAAGCTGATGCAATCGTTACATTTGAAGATAGCCATCATGTGTCACAAGTTGTAGATGCAGGTGCAGTTGTTTTAGCTGCCTCTACAAATGGTGATATATATTCTATAAAAGATGTATCAGGAACTATGACACTAAAAGGTCAGACTAATATACCTTTTGAAGAAGTACATTCTATAGCTGCTGCTGAAGGTATTGTATTTTTTGGTACAAAAGAAAAGACAAGACAAGTAGGTAGATTTTATCGTGCAGATTTAACTGTAGCTGATGACTTATATGTATTGGCTAACAGACAGTTAATTAAAGAATGGATTATATCAAACCAAGACACGACACCTAAGCACATGTTTGCATCAAGAGATAGTATTTACATGGGTATAAAAGAAAGTGGTAGTGAAAGTTATTTATGGAGATATTACTTACCTTCTGCAGGATTTGCTAGAGATTTAGAAATGGGTGCAGGTGGATTAGTGACAGGTATTACACAAGCAGATGGCAAGTTTATATCAGTAGTATCAGGTGCAGGTGTATATCAAGAAAGTTCTACATTTGAGAGTGAAGGTTATCTTATAACATCACCTGCAGATTTTTTCACTGCAGAAAGTAAACAGTATGTAGGTGTAGAAATAGAAACAGAAACTATGCAAAATTTAGATGAAGTAGAGGTGTATGCAAGTACACAGTTTGAAGCAATAAATTCAGATACAGACAGTAGTTGGGATTTAGTATTAGAACATAGGTCAGGTAGAGGTGGTATAGAAAACCAGTTAAATTTAGTTGATAGATTTATTATAGGTAAAATAGTTTTAAAATCTGCAGATGGTAGTACAAGTCCTAAATTAAATTCAATACAGTTTCGTGCATTAGCTAGACCTGAACTTGTAGTAGTACAGATACCAGTAAATTTAAGTGACAGAGTAGAACGACCTTATAGAAAACCTATTAAGGTTAAGAATTTAGGTGAAACTATTTACCAACAATTAAAAACTAAAGAGGGTTCTGCTGTGACACTTGAATTGTATGACCCATCAGAGGTCATAAGAGGAGTAGTGGAACAAATAAGTTATCCTGTACAAAATAATCCAAACATTGGCAGCGTTACACAATATGCTATACTCACAGTAAGAGGTACACGACAAGGTGCATTTGCCCCTGTTACCTCTGCTAACATATTTGGCGTAGGAGAATATGCTGTAATGAAGTTCGCAGGATAAAAATTATGTGTATAATGGAGAAATATGGCTTTAACAGAAACTAACATAGTAAACGCTTTTGAAACTACCTTAGCTGCACAGTTAGCTAGTGGTGGTACAACAATGAATTTAACAGATGACCCAGGTGTAGCAGCACCTGCGTATTTTGTAATTGCACCTGATAGCGACAGTGCAAGAGAAGTAATTAAATGGGATAGTGGTGCTTACAACAACGCATCAGTAACAAGAGATTTAGATAGTAAGCATGGAACAGACCCAACACATGCATCAGGAACTACAGTAAGACTTGCAGTAGTTAAACAACATATTGAAGATACTCACGACAGAATTAATGACATAGCTTTAACAGGAGATGTCACTGGTACATTAGCTTCAGCAACACAAGATATTGCAACAAGCATAGGTAGTGGTGTTATAGTTAATGATGATGTAAATTCATCTGCAGCTATTGCACAAAGTAAACTTAGTCTTGCAATAACTACAAGCGAAGTAGCTGCAGGTACATTAGTAACTGATAGTGAAACTATTACATCTAATGACAACAACACAACAATACCTACATCTGCAGCAGTTAAAAACTATGTTGATGCAGAAACAGCTACCCTTACAAATAAAACATTAGGTGCTGTAACTTTATCAGGTGCTGTAACAGGTGGCGACCAAACAATATCAGCAGCAATATTAAAAGATTATGCAGAAACAGATGTAACTGTAACTTCAGGTACAACATTGGCTATTGATTTAGCTAATGGTAATACAGGTTCAGTAACATTAGCACATTCTGTTACAGATGTAGATTTTACAAATGTACCTGGTGCAGGTTTATCAACATTTACTTTGATTATTACACAAGATGGCACAGGTAGTAGAACTATGGCAACTAACGCAGTAACTGTGAACACTTCATCAGCTACTGTTAAAACAGCAGGTGGTTCAGGTTTAACATTAAGCACAGCAGCAGCAGCTATAGATATTGTAACCTTTATGTTTTTAGATGCAGGTACTACAGTTTTCGTATTCCCACAACTTGCTTTTGCATAATGCCATTAGGTGCAGCTAGAACTTTAATTACAGCAGGTGGTGCAGCAGCAGGTGCATTAACTCTAATCAAAGCTAATACTTTTAGTGGAAGTAGCAGTGTAGTTGTAAACGATATTAAAGAAGATATATATGATGTACATTTTTTCACTGTTGAATTAAGTGGTTCTCATCAAGACATAACTATATTTATAGATTTTAGCACCGACAATGGTTCTAGTTTCTTAACAGATGATTTAGCATATTCAAAATCTTTTGGACAAACTGATGGTACTTTTAATCAAGCAACAAGCACTGATTTATATGGAATAAACTTTATGCAAAGTGCAGACACTAATCTTGGTGGAGGTGGCTATGGTTATTTCTATTCTCTTGGAGATAGTGGTAGACATAGTTATGTGAACATGCATGCTATTTATGAAAGAAGTGGAGATGCTGATGTTCAAAGATTTGAATTTGGTGGAGGAAGTACTACTGCTGACCAAACTGTAGATGCTTTTAGATTTTACCCTAATGTAGCTAGTCCTGGTATTACAGGAAAGTATGCTTTATATGGATTGGAACAGTCGTGAGTAGTTTAGTATTTATAAATGAAACTACTGCTAGTTCTGTATCTAGTGTAAATGTTACTAATGTATTTAGTGCAGATTATGATGTTTATAAAGTAGTTGTTTTATATGATGGAAGTACAAATGATGTACTTAGCTGTAAACTTATTGCAGCAGATGGCAGTGTAATCTCTGATGCTAACTACGATAGTGCAACAAAGTTTATGTACACACATACAACACATGGTGACAGTGCATTGAGTAACCATACTGATGCACAAGCTATATTTGCAGGAGTAGGAACAGAAGGTGGAGGTGTGACTTACATACACAATCCATTTGAAGCTACTTTTACTTATATGCATGGGCAAAGTATGCAAGATGCAGGTAGCACAACACCTGCTACTCCTCACAAATCTACTGCTGTATTGGAACAAAATGCAAGTATGACTGGTTTTCAACTTAAAATAGATAGTGGTACTATTGGAAATGTTACAATAAGAACTTATGGAGTTCAGAGATGAGTGCTTTAGTTAAAATTAGTGATGAAATAATAACATCATCAGGTACACATACTGTTACTTTAACTGGAATTGATAGCACTTATAGTACATATATGGTTAAAGTTAATAATTGCCAACCTGCGACAGATAATAAAAATATAAGCATGAGAGTTACAAAGAGTGGTGCTGCACAAGATGGCACTGATTATAATTATGTGCATGAAAATGTTGCTTTACCAAATGGTAACTTTGGTCATACAAATATAACAGGGAGTACATCTTTTGTAATATTTGATAGTGGAGGTAATGGTGCAGGAGAAACAAACAATGGAATAATATATTTGTTTAACTTTCCTGAAGCAAGTGAGTATAGTCATTTTACATACGAAACTGCACACAGTCAGCATACTCCTGCTATGAGAGGTTATAATGGAGGAGGAGTACACGAAGTATCTAGTGCAAGTGATGGTGTTTCTTTTTTTACAGAGAGTTCAGTTGATTTTGCAAATGGTGCAGAGTTTGCTTTATATGGACTTAAAAAATAAAAGTGTGCTAGGATAGGAGATATATGGCAACAAAAGAAGAATTACAAACCCAAGCTAATAGCGAAATAGAAGCTATGATGACTGCCAATGGTGGTGATGGTTTGTTTATATCAGTAAATGGTGTTCGTAGAGAATATAATGATGCTGAATATGCACAAGCTAAAACTGATTTAGGTAATCAAAAGTGGGATAACCAACAATTTGGTTATATATCTGCAAGACAGTCTGCTTATGGTTCTATTACTGACCAGTTAGATATGCAATACTGGGATGAAGTCAATGGCACTACAACTTGGAAAGACCACATAGCTAAAGTTAAATCAGATAATCCTAAACCTGCATAAAGTTTTGTGATATAATCCAAGCTATGGATTTTTTATTCGGATTTATTCTCGGTTATTTTTTTAAAGAAGTAGTATCTTACTTAAAAAGATTAGCTAATGAACCTATACAAAATGATTGGGATAAAGAGTGGGATTGGATGTCACCTCTCCAGGAAGATGATTTACCATAAATGACAAACCACAATGGCTACACACAGAAAGAATTACTTAACATGGTCATTGAAAGACTTGATAGATTAGAAGAAAAACTAGATGCCAAACTAGACAAAGCAGAGTTTTACAAAGTATTAACGCTACTCGTAGCACTAGGTGGAGTTGTTGCAGCGATTGTAATGTAATGCTGCGAGTTCTATTCGCAGTTTTTTTACTGCTACCATTACCTTTATATGCTAATGAAAATAGTACAGATACTACAGATACTTCTACCACTACTACTACTAGCACTACTACTACTACTATCCCAGGAGAAACAGAAGAAGTAGAAACTTTTGATGGTCCACCTCCTATAGAGGAGGAAGAAGTAGAAGAAACTACAGAAACTACTACAACTACAACAACATCTACTACAACTACTACAACTATACCTACATACGAACAAGCTACAGATATAGAGTTACCTGAAGATGAGCTAGATTTAAATGGTAATGAAGTAGAAAATAATATAACAATTAATAATCATTATGATGGTGAGTTTGGTTGTACAGATTTTTGTATGAACTTACATTATTTGCAACATGGTAATGACAGTGAAGATTACACATTTATATTACCTGAAACTACCACAGTAGATGAAGAAGAATTAGAGATAGAAATATATGAAGTTGGTTTTACTATAGGTGCATTAAACAATGAGGGTACAGTTACTTATACACATACAGATGAAACAACACAAGAAAATGTATTAGAAGCACAAAGCAACTCTAACTTGCAAACTATGTTAGAAACAGTTGTTTATAATATCTACGATACTTTAGATACTTTTATAGAAAGTTTTACAATAAGAATTAATGACTGGTCATTGTTAGATGACATATCTTTTAAGTATGTTATGCCTACTACAACTACTACCACTACAACAACTACTACAACTTTACCTCCACCACCACCTGAACCACCACCTCCACCACCTGAACCTGAAAAGTTTGAGGTTGTAATGGATGATGGTTCTGTTGGTGAATATCAAGAACACGAAATAAAAGATGGCACAGTAGAGCGTGACAATGAGCGTAAAGCTAATGAAGAAAAATATGGTTGTTATATGACTGATGCACAGATTGAGCGTGGAGATTGTGATATACCTGAAGAAGAACCTGTAGAAGAAGTTATAATAGTTGTTGATGAAGAACGAGATACCGAAGAAGAGCTTTCTGATGATGATGATATGGTACTTGAAGTGGACCTTGATGATGAAATGGAAGAACTTGAACCTATTGAAGAAGAGGACATTGTTGAAGAGGAAGTTAAGATTGATGTTAAGGAACTTGAAGAAGAGTTTAAGTTCGAAGAAGAAGAAATTATATTTGAGGACATCCCTGAAGATATAGTTATTGTTATTGAAGAAGAGGTTGTAGAAGATGAGTTGGATAAAGAGATACCAGGAGATGACATCATCAGAGAAGAAACAGTTCAAGAGGAAGATGTCAAAGACCAGGTTGTACAGGAAGTAGAACTTACTGAAGAAGTTATTGTAGAAGAACTTACTGAAGAAGAGGTAGCTGTAGAGGTTGCCGAAGTAGAAGAAGTCATTGAAGATATTGTCATAGAAGAAGTTACTACTGAAGAAGTCATAGAAGTTATAGAGCAAGTCAATGACATTGGTGTACAAAACCTGGACCAAGCTACAGAAGAAGTGCAAGAAGTTGTACAAGCTGTTGTTGAAGAAGCTATTGAGAATGTAGAAGAACTTACAGAGGAACAGGTAGAAGTCGTAGCAGAAGTATTACAAGTACAAGAAGATGATGTTGAGATTATTGCTGAAGCAGTTAAAGAAGATGAAGCAGTAGCAGAAGCAGTAGAAGAGTATGTAGAGAGAGCTGTAGAGAATGCAGATGTAGAGAACTACACACTTGCTGATGTTGTCACAGAAGTACAGTACGAAAACTTTTTAGAGAATCCAATAGAAACTTTTGTAGATTTAGATTTTGAAGGTATAACAATAAGCAATATAGGAGATGATATGACACAAGACCAAAAAGAAAAAGCACAAGAAGTGGTAGTGCCAGTTATTTTGACTAGAATAGCTACTATGGCAGCTTTTGTATTTAGGAGAAGTCTATGATAAAGAAGTTATGGACCTGGTTTGTCCAGGCAATAAAAGAAACATTGAACCTTAGTTGGACTTTGGTTGGTTTAATTATTGCTACTTTAACTCTTACTGGGAGTGCAAGACAAATCACAGGGGTTGCCACTATAATTACATTAGCAATATGGTTACTAACCATAGGATTCAGAAATGAATAAAAATAAATGTTGCAACCAAGGTTGTTGCAAGAAAGGTGGACAGGATGAAACTAACAGTAGTTAGAACACAATTTGGAACAGATGCAACTAATGGGTTGCTATTTATAGATGGTATCTTTGAGTGCTATACACTGGAGGACCAGTATCAAGCAGTAAAAGTTATGCACGAAACCTGCATACCTGAAGGCACATACGATATACAATTTAGAAAAACTGGTGGCTTTCATGCTAAGTATTCAGAGAGATACAAGAACGCACACTATGGCATGTTACACATACAAGATGTGCCTAACTTTACTTACATTCTTATACACACTGGTAACACTGATGAACATACATCAGGTTGTTTAATTGTAGGAGAAACACAACAAGATTTAGAAGTATCTAAGGATGGTTTTATCGGCAGCAGCACTGTGGCGTATAAAAAAATGTATGCAAAAGTGGCAGGTCAATTACTACAAGGTAAACCAGTTACCATTGAATACACAACAATAAATAAATTGTTAGAAAAAGATACAGACAATGCAAGTAAAGACCACACAGTTTTAGCTACCACAGTTTATGATAAATTGCAGGAAATAAATGGAAATGTTTTGACAATTAAATCAAAACTTAGTGGAAGGGTAATACAATAATGTCAGATTTATTTGAAAAAAATAATAGAAGAAGAAACCAAGAGGGTAAGTTCAAGAAGGACTTATGGTGGACTCCTTGGAACGAAGCATGGAGTTATAAAATGAGTGATGACCTCAAAGATATGCTTGAACGAACTGCCTGGACCTTCATTGAAGCGTTCATTGGTGCTTTAACAGTAGCACCTTTAGTTGGCGTAGAAGCTGAAACTATTCAGTTAGCTGCGTTAGCAGGTGGTGGTGCTGCACTAGCAGTTGTCAAGACATACGCTAAAAAACAAATATCTAAATAAACAATTTGTCCTTCAAGCCCTGTATAATGATATTGACAGGGCAAAGGAGGTATCATGCCTAATATACCTGAAGATTGGGGAAATAACTTTTATAAGTCAGGGTGGCAACCAGGGCTAGAAGTTAATGAACAAACTGGGTTAGGAGAAATAACTCATGTTGGTACAGACCCAGACTACAGAAACAAATTTGATTCTATTCTGCAAGAATGGGGTTTCAATCCAGAACATTACGAAATAGAAGGGTCAGTTCGTGCATCCAGTTGGAATGTCCAACTGAAAGGTGGCAAGACTGAAACCTTTTATGCGTTTAAAGGAATAGTAAAGAAGAAGCGACCTGGACACGATAAGTATTTCCAGGAATTATTTAAACAAGCAAAGAGAAAACCACCTATCACTAAAAAATTTAATGCAGGTGATACAGCGTTCATGTGGTTCATGAGTGACTGGCAGCTCGGTAAGCGTGACTATGGAGTAGAAAACACTATCAAAAGATATGATAGGGCTTTGCAAGATGGCGTAAATAGAATTAAAGACTTACGCAAGTTAGGTGTAGAGATAGATGAAATATATATGGTAGGTTTAGGTGACCTTACAGAAAACTGTACTCCACACTTCTACGAATCACAACCACACAATGTTTCTCTCACATTGATTGAGCAATACGCATTAGCTAGGTCAATGATTATGAAAACTATTGACACATTCTTACCACACGCACCTAAATTAATATTGGCAGGTGTGCCAGGTAATCATGGTGAGATGACTAGGACCAGTAAAGGTCAAGTTGCTACAAATAGATTAGATAACTCTGATACTATGCACTTACAGATATGTAATGAGATTATGTCTGCTAACAAGGAACGATACAAACATGTTGAGGTAAACATTCCAGAGGGATTTCATCAGACATTAATTATAAAAGGTAAGAAGGTTAGCTTTACGCATGGTCACATGACTGGTGGTGGAGGTAACGCTGAAGCTAAGATAGAAAAATGGTGGAAGGGTCAAATGTATGGTTTCTTGCCACCAGGAGATGCAGAGATATTAGTTACTGCACACTATCATCATCTTCGTATGAAGCAACAAGGTGATAGGACTTGGTTTCAAGCACCTAGCATAGATAAGAGTATAGACTTTACAGAACGAACTGGGCTATGGAGTCATCCTGGAGTTCTGACCTTTACAATTAGCGATAAAGGATGGGATAACTACCAACCACTTTAGAATGGTAACTCCTTGTATGGTTTTTTATTACCTTTAAAATCTAATTCTGGATAATATTTAGTTTTAAACCTAGGGTCTTTCCACATATCAAATAGTTTTTCTGCACTAAACCATTTAGGTTCTGCGTTCATGTTTGCAAAGTACATGATGCCGATACGCACTTGCTTGTACTTGCTTCCCTTCCAGTTCATCTCTTGTATCTTGTAATAGTCTGATGCTTTTACTTTATTTGTACCTTTAACTTCTACAAAATAAATTAACTCATCTCTTACTACTATGTAATCTGGCAGCAGCAGTATCTCTGTAGCATACCAAAACAAATCTAGCTTATTAACTTTAGGGTCAGTGCCTATGCGTAGGTAATCCTTGTACTCTACTGAACCTGTGTCTTTGAGATATTTAAGCATAGCTTTGTCTGCCATGTCATCACCAGAGTTTCTTGATGCGTATGAGTCTGTATATTTACTACTCATTTTCCTATCCTACAATATGCACAAGAAGTTATGTATCTAATCTCATGCTTCTCGCATACATTACTTCCCATTAAAAGCATCCTTAATTATGTCAACCAACATAGCTTTATTCCTAATTCTTTGTTGCTCTAACATATCTATAATTTCATGGACACCACTCAAACTACAAGTTTCATCAAATGTATTTTTAGTGCGAACAAATGTTATCTTAACCTTGTATAAATCTTCCCATCCAAGATATATTTTTCCTTCTGCACTAGGTAACATAAACTCCATGCCACCTCGTTCTTTGTCTATAGGTTTTATTATCCAATCATTCGTATCAATTTCTTGCGAATGAAATATACGCAATAAACCATCAAAACCATAGTTAGAAGGGGATTTCTGTTTGTTCTCCTCCTTGCTCTCCTGGTTTAAGGAGTGCGTGACATTCTCTGTACTCCCATTGATAGATGTTCCCTTCTTTTGTTTGTTTGTATCTTCTACCACAATATATGTTTCCTTCCTTATCTGAATATGTAATGTTATTTAATTTCTTACATCCTACTTGTTGTTTGCATTTAGTATCTGGTGGTGGTGGTATATCAAAGTTGTGGTTAGGGAATCTCTCCTGCAACTTCGCTTTAAGTTTATCCACATTAATTGATATACCATCATCTATAGCCATTCTGTTGGTAAATCTTCGTTACCAATCCACCAACCTTTACCACAACCACCTGCGTTGTTGTAGTTAGAACATGCAAAGTCTGGTATCTTACCAAACTTGTCTGGGTCACTGGCTTTTTTTTCCCTGTTGTCCTCTATTGCACAAGTCTTAGTGTCACAATTAGGATGTATCTTAACTGATAAATCTTTTACTTCACCGAATACTTCTCCTACTAAATCAGAATCATCTGTAGTGTTATTGTCTAACATCTTTAACATATCTTCTGCTCTAGTCATAAAGACATCCATGTTCTCTTTAGTCCATAACTTTATATCTTTGTCAGCTATGCCATTGTTTACTAATTCTTTGTAAGCATTCTGCTTTATTGTTTGTCGCAGTGCTTCATCTGGAATCATAGCTTCAAGTAATTGATTAAGTTGCTTACCAACATCACCAGTTGTGTTTGTAGGTTCAGCTACCATCTCATCAACTACTTTGTCCATAGCTTTTTGCTCTTGCTTTGTAGGTTTCTTAACTGGTTTTTTCTCTACTTGGACCTTAGACATCTCTTCTCTGCTAGGTCTAGCTTTGTCAGAACCTTGATACTTCCAGTTAGCTAATGCACGACCAATAGCCGAGGTTTCACAATTTTCCATCCAGGCATCTGCGTTAGCAAATCCACCTTGCCCTTTAGTTTCTTGTGCTATACCTGTAGCTACTGGTCTTGCATCTTCTTCTTGTTTAAATACTTCTGCTCTGATAGTGACACAAGTTCCATCTTCAGTAATGTGTGCTATCTCTGTATTAATTCTTGCATCTGGATTTTCCTTCCAGAACTTCTTTAATCTATCTTCAACAGTTTCATAATTATCTAAATTAAATTTAGCCATTAGTCTGTCCTCCTTTTTCAACATTGTATTTGTTTAGTACATCATAGATTCGTTGCCTTGTAAGGTTTAGTAACTTACCTAGTTTGATAGCTGAAAATCCATGCTTGTAAGCATGTACAATTACTTCATCTCTTTGGTCAAGTAATTTATTTACTGCTTGTTTTTTGTTTTGTATTTCTATTGTAAGTGTTGCTAATGATTCCTCTATCTGTTCTACTGGTATAGTATCAACATCCATTTGGACACCATTAACAAATCTAACACCATCAATTATTTGAAATGTCATAATATTCTCTCCTAAATTTATCTTCTTTATATAGTCTGTAATAATGGTTTGTATAGTCTGCTAACCATCCTGCTATTGTCCAAGCACCTATTATATAAACAGGCAGTGACAGTAAAAGTAAAATTAATAAACCATCCATTTACTCCTCCTCTTTTTCCATAACTTGATAACTTAAAAAAGCTAATTCAAAACTATCTTTTTGTCTAACTTCTAAAAAATAATTATCTAGCTTATTTTGTTTTTTATATCTATTGAACCACCATTTTATCTTATGTCTTTCGTGATTTTTTTGTGCATATTTTCCTTCTGTGCATTGAAATTTATTAAAAAGAATCCAACTATTAGGATTTTCTNTTGCTAACTTTAAAGCATTTTTAAAGTTATTATCATTCCAAATACTAATTCTGCCTGAACCTATTCGTTTTATTTTTCTTACCTTATAAGTTTCTAAAAAAACAGGTTGACTAATTATTTCAATTTTTTCTAATTGATTTATAAGCATTATTCCTCCTCTTCTTTTGTAGATATCTGTTCTGCTATCTTCATTGTATTTTCGTTATGGTCCTGGACAAATTCATCCAGGAGTTCTGCTAATCGCTTTGTGTTTAATGAAGTCAGTACAATAGATTTCTCTACCTTTTGTCCTCCACATGCGTTAGCTAATTTAATTGCCCATGTCTTAATTGACTTAGGATTATCAAATATATTAGGCATCTACTTCCTCCTCATAATTACAATCTACGCAACATACAAGCACACTATCCACAATTTTAAATTCTTGTGGATTAGTCTTGCATACAATACATAGACTATTTGTCATCATCCATCCAATTTGCAGGTCGTTTTTCTATAACTGCTATGCCATTACCTAACTCTATATCTTCTAGTTGTTTTTTCACTTGCTCAACAACACTAGCAATAATATCATCAGCATGTTCTCTAGCTTTATTACCTATATCAGATTCATCACACACTACTGATAAATCAATAGCATCTAATGGTTTTATATATATTCTTATACCATAATCTCTAACTGGTATGTCATGTCTAATTGTATTAGGCATTTATTCCTCCTCTTTTTTTCTTTTGTTTGTTTATTTAATTAGTGGCAGTTTCTATTTCAACTAACTTGACCAGAAACATGCTACCAAAGTCTTTGAGTTCTCTAACCTTACACTTTGCATCATGTTCGTTATCAAACTCCCAGGTCATTCTGCCACCATACATGCTGACAGATTGCACTTGGTATATCATAGCGTTCTCCTATGTAATCCTTACTTTAATGCTACTAGGTTGTCCTCCTTATGCAAACTTCATTTTACTTATTTTTCGCAAGGAGTTGTCCTCGCTATTCAAACAGTAAAAATTTACAGATTTAGCATAAAAAAAATGGTCCAGGTCTGGATTAGCATATAGAGTTCCAGACCTTAGACCATTCACTAAGGGGGATGTATTAAGTTTGTTTAGTAATCTTGTTCTTCTGTTATATCATGAAGCAACAACCACGCTCTATCGTTGTTGTTTAAATCATTCCAATCAACATAAATTTTTTGAGTTATTGAGTAATAATCTACAAAAGATTGAAGCCCTAACTCATGCCAGGCAGAACCTACATTTTCCATAAACTCCCAATATTCATCATCTTTGTAAAACAATTTATTGTTTCCTGGTTGACCATTAACTTCTATTTTCCATTGAACTGGTTTAATTTCTATTTCTGGCATTATTTCCTCCTATCACAATCTTGTTTTCTACAATAACTTCTACCTACTGTTCGTTCTTTACCACTTCTATAATCGAACTCTGTCATACGCATACAACCACAAGCCCAATCTATTTGATTAACAAAACTCATTAGCTAACCTCCTTTAGTAATGTTTTGTATTTCAGAATCTTCCAGGTCTATACCAAACTCCTGGTAATATCCTGCTTTAAGTTTCTTAATATACTCTTGTTTGTTCTTTGCTTCTATGCCATTACCTGCATGAGTAACAACAATATCACAATAAAAATATGGCATTAGTAAACCTCCTCTTTGTACTTACCTAAAAATACTAATATTTTTAAGTCACTGGACCAATTCCAATCGGCATAAATACCATGCTTATTAAGAACCTTAATGAGTTCTAAATAATTACTGTGGCTTGTTCCTCTATGTTGTAAATAGATATATTCACCACTATGCGATTCTCTGCCATACCAATATAAAGAATCCTTATTTTCTCTTTGACTGGCTCTGAACGAATCTAAGTCCTGGACATTGTAAGTAACTGCGTTCTCTTTGTCATCAAATTGAGGGCTTCCGAAAATGCAACCTCCACAACAATTATAACTGACATCTTTTGGACCTAGTGCAGTCCATTCAGTTCTTGTGTTTAACTCATCAAAAGCCTTGTCCAGTGCAGTTAATAAGTTCTTTTTTCTTGTGTGCTTACTAGCATCAATATTATTTTTTACTTTGTTTAATGTTTCCATTTATTTCTCCTCTTAGTTTGTATTGAGTCCTAAGACTCCTAGAGGATTCCAGGATGGGAGTTACTTTAATCTTAATCGCAAGGCGAATATAACCCATGCTAAAATCCTCCGAGAGTGTTAGCGATTCCAACCACCTAAAACATTTACACCATCTAACTCGGCTCGTTTTAAGAACGCTCTATATTCAAAAGTGTCTTCTGGATTTATTCCAAACTCATCACGATATTTAGATAAGTGTTGGCTTGTAGTTGTTGAATAGGTATTACCTGCAACTAAAACAACTTTGCCATCTTTTACATAACCGACAACTGTCGCATAGCTATATAACAATAGAGTGGAATAAAATCCATCTTTGTCTTGGACTGTGGTCCTAGACATTGACCCAGTTGAATTTGTTGGTGTTCTCCCTAATTCTTTAACTGCTTGTATAGTCATTATTTCACCTCCTCTAGTTTGTTCTCTAAATAATCTTGATACTCAAATTTAGGATTAGGATTATTTGATACTGTTGCCCTCATGTCTTTGAGAACTTCTATAAACGCATCAATCGTGTGCAATACATCTTCAGAACCTAAAGCGATTGAACCAGATTGACTCGTGTAGAATGTCCAAAAGGTTTTCCCAAATTTTTCTTCTACTTCTTTACTAGGATGAAAATCATAATCGCAATCAATTCTAAAAGGAACTGATATATCTCTTTTGCAAGTTTGATTCCATACCTCATAATCGTATGCAACACCTCGGCTTAATGATTCATCATTATTGCCTGATGCCCATCTATAGTTTTGTTTTTTGTTATACATTTATTTCTCCTTAGTTTTGTTTGTAATATCCACATTACTACCTTCAGAATTTATGCAAGGTATTTCTTTTAATTTTTTTTAGTCAAGGATTATTGGATTGATATTTAAACCTTATACCTATCTCCAGTTATTAATTAAAAAGGTACACTCCCCTTAACATACTATATATTGTGGCACTATATGTAGTGTATAGTTCTACAGAATACACTATATCTTGTACCACTATATGTTGTATATACTGGTTATTGAATTGGGGGAGGTTCAATCTGGGGGTGCAACAACTTCGTTGTTAGTCCTCTTAGAATATGCTGTTAAAGGGGTACTATATATAGTGGTACTACATCTTGGGGGTACCATTATTAGAGGTAATTGGCTAGTAAAGAGTAACATTTATAGTAATTTGTCAAAATAACTATAAATATAAAGATTGATGGTGCTAACCCTGTGTCACTCCCTCCCAAAAACCAGAATGAACTAAAAACAGTAACATTTAACAATGTGAAGTAATGGGCTTTAACCCCAGTTATCATGGTCCTGCTAATCCACTTTATTGTTGTTTTGGTCAAGATTCCTTTTCTAAAAGCAGGAAGAAATCTTTGCTTGTGTGTTTACTATAACAGGTTTTATTTTTAGTGGTAGTATTTAAATACAGGGTTTTTGTATAGTAGGAGTTTCCTCCTTTCGCCTACGAGCAATCACACAGAAACCCTGTAGATTTGTTTGACTAGTATAACTATCTGCTATACTAAATGTACAAGAAAGGCATGAAGTCTTTATCTAACCTTCTGGTTACTTAGACAATATTCATAGCCCTCCTTTCTTTGTTTGTATAGTACGACCCTCACGCAAGTGAGGGTTTACTATACTCAGTAGTATGAATATACATGTACAAGATTGTGATAAATGTTGGAATCCTTACTGGGAAGATGAACTGGTTAATGGACTGTGTTCAGAATGCTGCACAGATAAAGAGTATGCAGGTAATCCTAATTGGGCAGGGGATGATTAAAAAAAATTTTTTTACCACCTAGTGCAAAAGCAGCACTACACTATACCTACCTAGGAAAGTCCTAGGTTGGTTATATGGGGATATAGCCAGTATGTAAAATAAATATCTACATACAAAATTGAAAAAGAAAATGCTTGAAATCATATAGACAAAAGTGTGTGTTGGTTAAAGTAATTTCATTTTCTTTCATAACAGTTTGGACACTGTATATAGCAGAACTCCACTTCGGTGGAGTTTTGTGTTATAGTGGTGATTATGAAAATGTATAAAAAGAAAAAAAAGGTTAAGGGTCGTAAAAAAAAGAAGGGTTACTAATGCCTTACAAAGATTACTCCCCTAAACAAAAAAAATTAGCTGCTGTTGCACCACCTTTTAATAAGATAACTGCTGCAGATTTAAAAAAACTAAGAGATAGTAAACGCAGAAAAAAACTCTAATGGCAACATACCAGGGTAAAACAGTCACACTTAATAAACCTTCTAGGATTAGTAAAGGTGAACCTGGGCATGGTCGTAAAAAGTTTAAGGTCTATGTCAAGGATGGTGACAAAGTTAAAAAGGTTATGTTTGGTGACCCTAACATGGAGATACGCAAAGATAACGCTGCAGCTAGAAAATCATTTAGGGCTAGACATAAATGCGATACAGCAACAGACAAGACAAGTGCAAGATACTGGTCTTGTAAAATGTGGTAAGTTATGGTTATAAATTCTGATAATCAACTATCTAGTAATTTACCTACAAAATATCAGTTAGGTCCTAAAGGAAATCAAAAATGTGCAAATTGTACGCATTATTTAAGTTCAGGTTACTGCAATTTATTTAAAGCAACAGTACAATCATTTGCATGGTGTGCCAAATGGCAAGGAGTTAGAAATGGCTAAGAAAGTAAGTTGGATGTGGGGTGGCAAAAGATATTATGGAACTCTCATTAGAGAAACTAAAACCCATAAATTTGCTAGAACACACAATGGAAAAATTAAAAAAATAAAAAAGAAATAATATACCTTGATAGATATACCATGTCCGAAGTGTGGGGTGGTACTAAGACCAAAGGATAATATGAAGTGTAAAAATAAAAAATGTGATGGTTATGGCAAATAAATTTTGTTATGCAGCAGGATGTCACAGACCACTTCCTAAAGGCAAAAGAAAATATTGTAGTGACAGATGTTACAACAGAATCTCTATGCAGAAAAAACGAGCTAAGAAAAAAGGCATAGAATGGTCACAAGAAGATGATGTACTTGAAATACCTAGCAAAAAAAATGTACAAGCTAGAAGAGGTAAAGTATATACAGATATTAAAGAATCTGGTTTAGCTGAAGAAATATTAAAAGGCAAAAACACTGTATCGGATGTAGCAAAAATATTAGAAACCTCTATTGCTGCAGTGTCTATGGCATACAACGCATACATAGAAGATTTAGAAAACGAAGTAGCACAAAAGGATTGGGAACTACCACAGGTAGCAGAAAAATCATTACAAGACTTTAGAGATTTTAGAGATAGATATTTTCAAACAGAAAAAGGTGAACCATACGAAACTCCAGAGTTTCACATTAAGTGGATTAATTCTATTTTAGATGCTATAGAACATGGTGAACAACAGATGATACTGTCACCTCCACGACATGGTAAAACAGATTTGTTAATACATTTTGCAGTGTGGCTTATATGCACAAAACCTAACATTCGTATCTTGTGGGTTGGTGGTAACGAAGAGATTGCAAAGAATGCAGTTAGTTCTGTACTTGACCAATTAGAGAGTAACGAATTATTAATAGAAGAGATATGTGGTCCTGGACCTAAATTTAAACCTAGTACAAGAACAGGTAAGTCCTGGTCACAGAATGGTTTTACTGTAGGTACTAGAACAGTTACAGGTATTAAGTCACCTACAATGGTTGGCATTGGTCGTGGTGGTAAAATACTATCTCGTGACTGTGATTTAATTATTGCAGATGACATTGAGGACCATACTTCTACTATGCAACCTGCATCAAGAGAAAACACAAGAAGTTGGTGGACAACAACATTGTCAAGTCGTAAAGAGGAACATACAGCTATGGTGGTTATCGGTTCTAGGCAACACTATGATGACTTGTACTCACACTTGCTAGATAACGAATCTTGGAAAACTATTGTAGAAGAAGCACATGATACAGCTTGTAACTTACCTGACTGGAATGAAGATGAACATGTAGATTGTATGTTATGGGCAGGTAAAAGAACTTACAAGTGGCTTATGGATAGAAAACGAGCTGCAGAAACTACAGGTGGTAGAGCTATATACGAAATGGTTTATCTCAATGTAGCTATGCCAGATGGCTTATCATTATTTGACAGGGTAGAAATAGAAGAGTGTCGTGACCAAAAGCGTGACATAGGACACATACCACATGGTACAAGACTTATTGCAGGATTAGACCCTGCATCTACAGGTTATCAAGCTGCATTTTTGTGGGCATACGAACCTATAGAAAATAAATTACACATGGTAGATATGAACAACAATCTTGGTGGTGGTATTCCACAAGCATTAGAAATAATAAAAGAATGGTGGATGAAATATAATTTGTCACACTGGGTTATAGAAGAAAATGGTTTTCAGAAAGCAATACGACAAGACAGAAGTATCAGAGAGTTTGCATCAGGTCATGGTATATTTTTAGAGGGTCACGAAACATATAAGAATAAATTTGACCCTATGTATGGTGTTACAGCTATGCGACCAATGTTTCAAGAACAAAATATTTCTTTGCCATATCTTAGCTTTGAAGCACAAGAGAAGGTAAACTTATATACAAGTCAGTTAGTGTATTTTAGTTCTGCAAAGAACAAAAGCAAAAGCGTAGGTACAAAGACTGACATAGTTATGGCTAGTTGGTTTCCAATGAGAGCCATAAGAAGAATGCAGAAGGAACGCTTTGCAGAGTTAGGATATGAATATAATCCTAGCTTTGAAGGGTACGAACCTAGTAGTATGGATTTAGATAATTGGAGTTAAATGCCTTTAGATAGCAAAAAGTTATACGACAAAATAGATTACCTAAGAGTAATTAATCAAGAACAAATGATTGATAGGTCTAGGATTCGTGACATTATGAATGGTGGTGAAGCTGCAGTAAAAGCACTTCTTGGTAATTCAGTCAATGTAGAATACCACGAACTACCTGCACCTAACTTATTTTTAACAGCACTAGAGAGATTTGCACAAAAACTAGGTAGAAGTCCTGATTTAAAAGTTGATATTATAAATCAAAAAGATAGCGAGAGAGCTAGAAAAAAATCAGAAAAAATAGAAAGGATAGTTACATCATATGACAAGTTTCAAAAATTACACATGCAGTTACCACAAGCTGCAAGATGGTTACCTGGTTATGGTTTTATAGCATGGACTATAGGACATAAAAGAGATAAAGAAGGTAATCCATATCCCTATGCTGAATTACAAGACCCATTTAGTTGTTACCCTGGTGTATTTGGTAATGACCAACAACCACAAGAATTAGCAATAATTCGTAGAGTACCACATACAATATTGGCAGAACAATACCCAGATGCTAAACAATATATATTTCAACAAGAAGAAAATGATGATGGTTTTCAAAACCCATACTCTGCATTATTAGATAGTACAGATAGAGCAGGAGGATGGGCTAACTCTACAGGACATGGAAAAGTTGTAGTTGAGTATAGAGATATAGAAGGAACTTATGTGTTCCTACCAGAAAACAAAAAGATAATTGATTTTATGCCAAATGTATTAAAGTCAGGACCTTGTTTTGTTGTAGCTAAAAGATATGCGTTTGACCAAATGCAATCACAGTTCCAACACATTACAGGTCTTATGGCAAATATGGCAAAGATTAACATACTTGGAACTATTGCTATGGAAGATGCAGTATTTACAGAAACTAACATTGTTGGTGAGATAGAATCAGGAAAATATAGAAAAGGCAGATTTGCTGTAAACTATTTGACACCTGGTTCGCAAGTGTCAAAGCCAGTCAACAATCTACCATACCAGTTATTTCAACAAGTAGATAGACTTGAACGACACTTGCGACTTGGTGCAGCTTATCCAGTATCTGATGATGGACAATCCCCTAACGCATTTGTTACAGGTAGAGGATTAGAAGAACTAGGACAGTCTGCATCTTTACATGTTAGAGAATATCAAACAGTTCTTAAAGAAGCATTACAAGAGATAGATGCTAAAAGATTAGAATATGATGAGGTTATGTTCCCTAATAAGCGTAAACCTATTGCAGGTAGGCATAAGGGAACTGCATACAAAGAAACTTATACACCAACATCTGATATATCAGAAGTTTACGAAACAAGAAGAGTCTATGGAGTAATGGCAGGTTTTGATGAGCCACAAAAAATTATTACAGGGTTGCAATTAAAACAACAGGGCATCATTGATACACAGACATTACAAGAAAACATGGATGGATTAGATAACATTACTAAGATACAACAAAGAATATCTGCAGAAAAAGCAGAGTCAGTATTGTTTGAATCATTAATGGCACAAGCTGCACAAGGTAATCCAAAAGCAACTATGGCAGCTATAGAAATTAGAAAAAATCCACAAAAAATGTCAGATATACTAGATAAATTTTATACATCAGAAGGAGAAGAACCTTCACCAGAAGAACTTGCATTACTTGGACAACAACAAGCACAACCACAAGGTTTAGGTCTTGGTCAAAGTCCAGTAGGTATAGAACAAGTTCTAGGTGCATTAGGACAACAACCAGAACAAGCAGGTGCGTAATGCCAGAGAGTGAAGTAAACGCAAAGTTTTTTGACATGATAAATCAGGAAGATTGGAATGAACCTGATTATGAAGAAGATGACCCAACAATTTACAGAGATTTGGTATCACAAGGTGATGTGCCTATTGGCAATATGATTTTTCCTACACCGATACCTGGTGTGTGGATTAGTATAAGTATGGGATTTGAGATAGAAGGACCTGATAATGCCTAGAGGAAGAAAACCTAGTAAGTTAACACAAGCTACAGATATGAAACCAGATAGTGCATATTATGATGTGTATGCACCACCAAGAGCAGAAGGTGACCCAACAGGGCAAACAGGTGCATTGGAAGCACAAGCTGCTGCAGTAGCACCAGTTGACCAAGAAGCTGCATTAACAGCAGGTCTTGCAAATGTTGGTAGGTTACCACAACCTATGAATCTTGCTGCACCTACAACTAAACAATTTGAACCAAATACTGCAGGTATTCCTGTAGGTCCTGGAAGTAATGGTCCTAGAGTTATTGCTACAAATACATTACAAAACTTTTTAACTGTAGCTAAAGAAATAACACAGGACCCAATATTTGATGAGTTACTAGCAGAGGATGTAGTGCCAGAACCAACATTAGGCAAAGACCCACAGGATTATTTTGGTATTGCATGAGAGATTACAGACAGATACTGTTTGGTCCTCCAGAACTAGATAGTTACTTAGCAGACAACACAAAAGCTAATTTAAAAGAAATAGATTTTTTTAGAAATACTATAACACCTGAAGTTGCTCAAAGAGCAGCAGATATATCAAGAGCATATCCAAACATGGACAAGAAATTAGTTATGTATGGTTCTATGTTAGGTATAGAATCTGACTCTGATTTAGCATTACAACTTGCAGGTAGGCAAAACAGTGTAGAAATTAAAAACAATCAAAAAGCTATAGCTAAAGTAAGCAAAGGTAAAAGAGCATCACAATTAGGTTTGTTAATGTTAGATTTAGGATTTCAACCTTTGTCAAGAAACTTTAAATCTTCTATTGTTGCTGCAGACAAAACAGGATATAACCAAGTACAAGCAGTAGCTGCTAACACATTTTTAGGTGGTTTAGCAGGTGCTGCTAGTTTTTTAACTTTATCAGGAATTGATGGTGACAAAGCAGCAGATAGAATGAGAAAAGCAATATTTGGACAAAAGTTTGCAGATGTATATAAAGATGCAAAAGATGCTTATGGTCCTACAGAATTTAATTTAGCAGTTGACCAGTTAAGACAAGGTAAACCACTGAACTTAGGTAAAGGATATTTTCCTGCATCTACACCAATAGAAGAAACACAAGGTTTTAAAGATTTGCGTAGGTCAGGATTATCAAGAGAAGATGCGTATAGAGAAGCAGAAGAAATTTATGGTGTACCTATAACAGAACGATATGAAGAATTAGAAAATCAATTTAAAACAGAAACTAGAAAAGCAGGACAAGTTGATATATCACCAGGTCGTGTTGTCGCAGGACAGTTTTTTACAAAAGAAGATTTTGGTTATGCAATAGGTTCTGCAGTATTAGATGGTGCATTCAGAGTATTAGGTGACCCAACAAACTATGCACTAGGTTATTTATCTGGTGCAAAACTTGGACTTCGTAGTTTAGTTGATGAAGGTATGCAACAAGCATTTAAAACTGTAAAAGTTGGTGATGATGTTAAAAACATACCATTAATAAATCAATTTATTAAAACAATTAAAGGTGGCACTGTAGAAGTAGGTGGTGTTAAAAGAGAGATTACTAGAAAAGAAGCTAGAAAACTTATGTTTGGTAGAACTGCATCACAAGTATTGGAATCTAAAAGAGGTGACAAATTACTAGATGCTTTTGTAGCTAATAAAGATTTATCAATACTTATGGATATGCCAGGATTAAATCAAGCACCTGTAGAGTTATTAAGATTACTTACAAGAATAGATGACAAAAACTTTATGAAAACAGTTTTAGAATCTGTAATGCAGAATGGTAATTTATCTGGAGTAGATGACATATTAGCATTTAAGTATGGTGTTACTGATGATGTTGTAAGAGCTATACAAGAAGGCAAACAATTAGCTTTACCTATACAACCAAATTTGTTAGGTGAAGCATCAAACATAGTTGCAAAAAAATTATTAGGTAAAAATACAGATATAGGTTTAGTTAGAAGAGCAAAAGCTGCATTTACACCTAATGCTGCAGATAATTTATTTACAGGCATTATTGGTGTAGGTGGAGATTTGCGTATGTCGCTACCAAAGAGAATGACTAGATATTTTGATTTAGCACCTGGTCGTACATTAACTATGAAGAATGTAGGTGAAAGTGCTAGAAACTTAGATGGCATTATGAAGTCTGCAAGATTTAGTAGAGAACTTAGAAATAAGTATATGGATGAAATGCTTGATACAGATAAAACTGGAGATATGTTAGAAGTTGTTAGAAATGTTTATGCAGACATACAAGAAAAAATAGTAGAACGAAATCCTGACCTTGAAGATTTTAGAGAAGAAATAAAAGAAACAATGGATTTCTTAGCTAACGAATCTGACCTAAAAAGATACATGACTACTGAAGATGGTAAACAATTAGCATATCCAGGAGTTAAATTTAAAATACGAACAAAAACAAAAAACAAATATGGCAAAGAAGAAATGGTATGGGAAGCTACACCTACTGCACAAATGATTTCAGAGTATGTAGATAATTACATACCACTTGTAGATTATGCAGAACTAGAAAGATTTTTTCCATTGTGGAGAAGTATTGCAGGTACAAAAAAATCTGCTAAACGACAATTCATAGAAGGTTCTACAGAAGAAGTTACTGAACGCATGATGAAGCGTATGGGTTTTAAAAGAAAATTAAAAGCAGACCCTAGAACAGGAAGAATGACACCAGGAGGTCAAACAACATTAGGTATGTTATACGAAGATGTATTACTACAAAGAGTATTAAAACCAGTATGGATGTTAAGACCTGCACTTATTACCAGAGTTATACCAGAAGAAGCATTAAGAATTATATTTAGTGGTTCAAGAATAGGTCTTAATCACCCTTTGCAATATTATGCAGTTAAGTTAGCAGGTGGACAAACACTAGAAATGCAAAACGCTTATGGTGATGTGTTGTGGGGAACAAGAATAAAAAAAAGTGAAAGAGCTTTAATTGAAGAAATATTAGGACCAGAGTTTGTAAAAGCTGCATCTATAGAATATCCACAGATAGAGAGAATACTGAAACACATAAAGATAGGTGTCAATGAGTATGGTATGGCATCTGATGATTATGTGTCTTGGGTACTAGCAGGTAATGATGGTAGAGATTATATATTTAGAGAACTTAATTTAGAACCTGTTAAAAAATTAAAAGTATTAACAGGACTATTAAAAGAATCTACAACAGATGGTGACAGTATTGCTAAAGCTATTGCTAACAATGCTAATGGTGGTTCTATAGATATGAAAACAGGTAAACTTAATCCACCACAATTTGGTGCTGTAAGTCCATACAAAAACTTAGGTGTAGATTTTGATTTAGGTAAATTAGCAGAAGCATTAGGTAAAGATACTACATCTAATTTAGAAGAGTTGTTAGAACCATTATTAATTAACTTTTTAAAAGAAGATGCACAAGCACCACTGCGACAAAAGTATTTACAAAAACAAAACCATGTACTTGGATGGTGGGTAGATAAAGTAGATAACAGATTGTATTTAGATGTATCTGTATATCTTGACCCATTGACTGAAGTAACACCAAAGAATATAGAAAAAGCATTAGTTGGTTTATCTATGTTAGGAATAAAAGGTAAACAGCTATCTGCATATATACCTGATGAAACTGTAGGTAAAGTATTTCTTGCAAACTTATTAGATTCTGATGATTTAAAAATGTGGAAAAAAGCTATAGATACAGATGACAACTTATTGTGGTTTGTAAATAAAAATGCACCTAACAAAGATAAATTAAGGGATGCAGCTACACAAGATTTAGTTACTAGACAAGCAGTAATGGAAGCATTGTTTGATACAAACTTTGATGTAGCAAAAGTAATTAAAAGAAAAAAACGAGGTATAGCTAATGTTGCACCAGATGGTAGTTGGTTACCATTATCAGAATCATATTTACAAGCTATGTCAAGAAAAGCATTAAATGAATTTTTTGAACCAGTCAAAGCTAATCCATTGGATGGTGCGTATGTAGGTTATGATAAAATAGTAAATGGTGAATTACAAGCAGACTATACAAGAAACTGGATTCATCAATTAATACTTCTTGCTAAAAATCCTATTACACAGAGATTAATAAATGATGGTATAGATAGCACTATGGAGTGGTTGCTAAAATCTTATGATGGCAAAGATGTTATGCGTAAACTTGTTAAAGAAGCAGACCTTAGAGGTAGAGAAGCAAAAGAACAATTAGAAAATCCTGTTGCGTTAAGAAATAACTTAGAAGCATTAGGTTATAGAATATCAAGACACATTGGTGGTAAACACAGTATTAAAGACCCATTAACTGGTACTCCTCGTTCAGAAGATTGGGCTACTACAATAAGATTTCAAAATGACACTATGGTATATCCATTGTACGAATATGGATTTGAAGGTGCATCAAGTGCAGCACTAAATTTCTTAAAGAATGGTGGATTTGTAGATGGCACTGATTGGTTAGAATCTTGGACTTTAGCTACACAAGGTAGTGGTATGCGTACAATACAAGGACAAACAACTAAGTATTATAAAAATTTATGGAAGCTGTTTAGAAAAGATGTCAATGTATTACCAGATAAAGTAAATGGTGCTTATCTATCATTAAATAATAAATTTACATCAAAAGGTGGTTTAGATGCTGCTGCAGCAAGGATGGACACATATTTAGAAAAACTTTACACTGCATTTCTTACAGGACCATCTGATATTGCTAATCGTGACCCATTGATGAGATGGAGTATATACGAAAATGGTATAGATGCTATAAAAACAATGGATGAGAAAACTGCAAAAGACTTTTTGAAAGGTGCAGAACAATCACTTCGTGGTAGTAAGTTTGGTGAAAAAGTATTACAAGAGATAGTAGATGAAATAAACACATACAAAGAAATAGGTTTTGGAAATGAAATAACAAATATGGAACAGCTTATGCTTATATTAGAAAAGAAAGCTGCAACAACAGTTATGGATTTACTGTATTCTACTAAATCAAGACATCAGTTTTCTGATGCTTTATCATCTTATGTGCCATTCCCAGAGATTGGTGTTGAAGTATATAAATCATGGGGTAAATTGTTTGGTACTGCACCACAGAAATTTAACAGAACAAGAATAGCATTTGATGCAGGTGATGAAGGTAAACCTTGGGATGCAGAAATGGGATTCTTTTTTAAAGACCCTGTAACAGGTAAGCGTATGTTTAGTTATCCAGACCCATTTGGTGTCATACAGAAAAACTTTTTTGGTGAAGATTTAAGAGAACAAGGTGTACGAGTTAGACCTGCAGGATTTTTGTCTGCACTTAACTTAGTAACAGCTAATGGTTTTTTACCTGGTGTAGGACCAAGAGAAGTATGGGGATTAGAGTTTTTTGAAGATTTAGTAACAGCATTACCTAAAGCAATATCTAAAGGTATATTAGGAGATTTTAGAACAGATGTTCGTGACCCATATTCTATACTTGCAGAAATAATACCATCATGGGCAGAAAAGTTTTTAACATCAGAATACTTTGGCAACAACTCTGTAGATAAATTAGATGCACAATATGCTAGTTCTGTAATAGATACATTGTCTGCTATGTATGCAAAAGGATTATTAGAACCTACAGATACAGGTATTGCAGCAAAACAAAGAGAAGAATTTAAAGATGCTGCAAATAATCAATGGCTTATTAGAGGATTAGTACAAGCTACACAACCTACAGGATTACAACCAAGAATAGAATTAAAAGATAAAAATGGTCAATGGTGGTTTGTACAGTCATTAATGGATGAGTATAGAAATATGCTAGAAATAAATGAATATGATTATGCACAAACTACATCAGAATTTATAGATAGATTTGGTATAAACCCTATACCTTATACTGTTCCTAAAAGAAAACCATCTGTTAGAACACCATATACAGAGTCAGCAGTAGAGTTTTGGACACAAAAAGAAAACAGAAAAATAATGGAAACTCATCCAAGAACTGCATACTTTATTAGACCAGATACTGTAGATGATGACTGGGTATGGTCTGCAGATTTTAACGCACTAAGAGATTATTACACAGAAGATGAATGGGATTTATTAGCAAGACAGACAATGTTAGAGAGAGAATTGCAATTAGAAAAAGAACGATTGCAAGAAATTGCTGATAGAAGTGATACAGATAACTACACAAATAAATGGGTAAATGGTAACTATGCACTGAAAAGAAGAGAGTTAGAAGCATCTTATGGTATAAAAGCATGGGCTTCTTTAGGTATGGGTGAAATAAAAGCAGACCCATCATTAGATATTATGGAATTACAAACCTGGAAAGATGACAAAACACTTAGACAATCACCAGAGTTTGTGCCACTTAACAAATACTTACAGTTAAGAGAACAAGCAGAAAATGTATTACTTAATGGTGGTGAATTCGGTGGTAATAAATTTTTACCTGCAGACCCACCAACAATAGCACCACTTACAGGTAGTACAGAGAGAGCAGCAGTAGTTAGAGATACACTGTTAGAAGAAGGTAAAAAACTTATAGAGGAATATTCTGATACATTTTTTAATCAAATATTTTATGGTATTCTGTTCTATGAGGTTGACAATCTTAGATACATGGGAGAAGAATGAGTTTAATAGATGTAGATAGTTATGAAGTAAACCCTATAGATTACAGAGGTTATCAAGATAACAAAGCAGGATTCGTACAATCATTACTAAGTAATAACTTTATACCTTATGCACAAGAAGTTGGTAGAGAATTACTGGGTGAGAGAACACAAGATAATGCAATAGGATTATTTTCTATACAAGATTTATTTAATATACCAGGTGTAAATCAATTACCATCTGTTATATATTTTCAACAACTTAACAAAGGTGATGCTGATTTAGTAGAGGTAAGAACACAGTTAGCACAACTACAGCAAGATTTAAAAAACAGATATGGTGATACAGAAATACAATATAACGAAGAAGTTATAAAGTTTTTTGGTGATGTACCTACAGATGTTAACGATATTACAGGTAATGTAAAAGATAGATTTAACTTAAATGTAGAGAGTGATGTAAACTTTGGTGACCAGATACAAGTAACTCTTAGTGATGAGTCAATCAATTCATTTGGACTTACACAACCAGAGGAAACATTTGCTTATGATGAAACACAAACTGGTGTTGCAGGATTAAGTAATGTACTTACTTTAGGTGGTAACTACTACAACAAAGATGGTCAATACACTGATAGAGAAGGTAATGTTATTCTCGGTCCAGATGGTAACCCACTAGAAGCACCATTTAAAAAAGGTGATGGTTGGGAACTGTTTTGGCAAAGAGATGATTTGTTTGAAATACAACAACTTATTGTAGAAGCAGGAGGACCTGCACCAGAAACATTAGGTGTATGGGATAGTGGATTAGAAAAATATATGAATAGTGTACTTGCGTATGCTAATGACTCACAAAGTTGGCAAACAGATATGGAGTCTGGTCTTAGTTTAGGTAATGCCTGGAGAGGTGCATTACAAGAATACAAAGTACAAAACGAAGGTGGCACACAGTTAGCAGAGATATTAACTGCTGCAGGTTATTCAACTATAAACGAACCTAAACCAACTGCATCAGAAACAAAAACAAAAGTAGATGATTTGTATGGAGAGTATGGATTAAATGCTACAGCAAGAGATTACAAAGAAATAGGTGAAGCGTTTATGGAACTATCTGTACAAGCTGAAGCTAGACAAGCAGATATAGAGAGTAAAGCTGTAGGACTAAAAGATTTACTTCTAGGTACAACAAAGTTTATGTCATCACCTCCTAATTTAGAAACACCAGAAGGTCTTGAATATCAAAAAGCAGTTAATGATGGTAGAGTGTTAAACACAAGCACAGGTATTTATATTATACCTGACCCAGAGGAATTAGCTAAAGCAAAAGACATTCCAGAACCAATAGATGTTGATGGTAAATTAAGAGAGATGATAGAATCTAGGGATGCAACAAGAATACAGGGCGTACAAGACAGAGATTTTCAAAGAGAAAATGCTGATTTGTTTAAGAGAAATTTCTTAACGACAGCTAGAACAGGATTAGGATAATGGAAAAAGTAAGTTGGGGTAGGTGGACATTAGCATTAGTAAAAGCTGCTGAAGAATTAAGAGAAGCAGGTTTTCAAATGAGTAAAGACCCATCACAAGACAATGAAGTTTATCAAAACCTTATAGCACTTTCTGCTGCTGAATGGAGAAAAGGAAATGAAGTTGATATGGATGGTCCAGGAATGGGCAAAGCATTAGGTGGCGAAGAGTCATACTCACCACTACAAATATACATGACTACTTGGGGTAAAGATACTTCAGATGTAGATGTCACTGTTATTAATAATGAATTTGTACCAGAGTTTCAAGGTATTACAAAAGATGAACTTATAGATTTAATTACTACAGATGTGGACCTTGCAGCTAAAGCAGGAATAATTGTACTTAACAGTAAAAAAGGTTACGACAACTGGTCAACTTGGAGTATGGTGCAAAGTGAAGATTCAACACAATATATAGATTATGCAAAACAATTTGATAATGATTTGCTTAGGGGTAGTCAGTTTGATAATGATGAACCAACAACACCAACAGATACTACTACAACTACTATGCCAGAAACTACAACAACTACTATGCCAGAAGATACAGATGAAGAACAACCTGATGAGGAAATTGATACTACAACTAGAAGTCAGGGTATAACAAATATGTTTGGCACACCACCACAAGATATGAAAATAAACAAACTTAATCCTAAATACAGGTCTGGTCAATTTTTAAAATACTTTGATAGAGTTACAAGTTTTAAAAAACCAGACCCATCTACATTTAAACAACCTGCAATAGCAGAAGAGGATGAAATTAAGTTTCCATTCGGTACACCAGTTACAACACAAGAAGTCTTAGATTTACTAGAGCCATAAAATGGCAGAGGAAAAAAAATCTGTAGAAGAAAGACTTAAACTAGAAAGAATTATCAAAAATGATATTTCTAATCCTAGACTTAAAGAAGGTTTGCTTAAAAGATATTTAGATTATGATGAAATTGCTAAAGATTTACCTTCTAATATTAAAAATGAATTATTAGTTTATACAAACAAAGAAGTAATTAATGATATTGATATATTTAAAAACGAATTAAATATAACAGATTTGTCACCTGGTCAAAAAGAAAGTATAGAAACTATATTTTTTGATTATGTAGAACCTACTCCTATTGAAGATGCTTTTTTAGCAGAAATGGAAGGTTGGGATATAGATGCACAAGGCAATCCTATAAACCCTAATAAAAAACCAGAAGATATGTCAAAATTTCAAAAGGAATTAATTAATGAATATAACTATATTGTAGAAAATGGACAAACTTCTGCAAAGTTATCAAGAAGTTATTTAATAGATTTATTAATGAATAGACCTGATGGTCAAAGTGTAGAAGAATTTATAAAAGCAAATAATTTTACACAAGAAGAAATAGACATAATAAAATATGAAACAAGATTAGACACACCTACAAATGTAGTAGATGAAGGCGTAGAGTTATATCATTCTATATCAAAAGGTGAAACAGTAAATAAAAATTTCCACGCAGGAACTTACAATGCAGCTTTAGATAGAGCAAGTCAATTTTATGGTGGAGAACAGTTATATAAAATAGCTAATGACAATTTAGATTTTATACAAGAACAAGCTAACGATTTAGTTAGTGAATTATCTGACAAAGTAAGTTTTGAGAATGTTGATGATATGTTCCAAATTACTGATGACAGTGTAACAAGAGAAGTATCTATTACATTACCAACAGGAAATGAAGCTAGGTTTAATATTGTTGCTGAAACTTTTGACAATACATTAACTGTAAAATTTCAAGATGTAGATGGATATGATGGTGGACAAATATATAGTGAAGAATTATTAGATATAGATTATGAACCAGATGATTTAAAAACATTTGTTGGAGATATAGACATTGTTGATGATGAAACTGTTGCAAGTAATTTATTAGATGAAATAGGTTTAAAAAGTCAAGCAGGAGAGTTTAACTATAAAGATGGTTACGATTTATACAAAGTAAATATTAAACCTGGTGCAAATGTAGTCAACATACCAGATACAGCAATATTTATTGAAAATGGTATAGAAAAAGAAATGAGTTCAGATTTTATACAAGGATTTATAGAACGACCAAAAGAAGTAAATAGATTTACAGATGTAACACAGATAATTATTGATAATAAAACTTACGACATTACAGATACTTTTACATCATCACAAGCATTACAAGAACATTTTAAAGATGCAGATGTATTAGTTTATACCAATGACATAGAAGATGTTGGTAGTAAATCATATATGTTTTTAAATGAAAATAGTTATGTATTAGAAAAAATAGATGATGCACAATTTAATATTGATGTTGCAAACAAATATATAAAAAATAATCCATACGAAACAATATCTAAATTAGCAAGAAGGGAAGCGTTTACAGAACCTGAAAGGTATCAAGTTTTATTAAACGCTTTACTAGATGAAACAGACACACCTACAAATGTAGTAGATTATCAAGATACAGGAATAGGTGGCAGACCTTTTGAAATAAAAGATGGTGTACCTGTAGATGAAAAAGGTAATCGAATTAAAAGTATTGGTGCTGCTGATGAAACAGTAACAATATATAGAGTAGTACCTGAAGGAGTAGATAGTGTAAATGCTAACGATTGGGTATTTATAAATAAAGGTCAAGCAGAAGAAGCACTTAAAAATGCTAATGCAAATACTGATGGTAATTTTAAATTAATTGAAATAGAAGTAAGTAGAGGAGATGTTTACCCATCAACAAGAGGTAATTTAGAAATGGGTTATTTCCCTACAGACACACCTGCTACTACAGGACCTGCACTGTTAGAAACAAATATTAAGTTTGAAAATGTAATGGTAGAGGATGATACACCTCGTGGTTATTCGTATGTGCAGATGAACCCACAATGGCAATATGATGTAGTAAAACCTAATAAAATATTTAATCCAGATAAGTTTGAAACTAGATTTAAAAGACCAGACCAAACATTTAAAAGTGGTCAAGAAATTGTAGATGCAATATTATCTGGTACAGCTACAGATGAAGATATAACAAGGTTTTTTATTTTTGCTGCATCTAAAAGTAATGGACAAGCATGGGGATATGGTAAGAAGTGGAGTTCTGCTGATGCTATTGCTGACATAGTTAAAATAGGTATATTTTCAGACAGAGATTTAAAACGAGTTATTCCAGTAGATGATAGTGGTTTGTATAACTTAATGAAAGAAAGAATAAGAATATCTAGTGGTTTAGACATACCAGATAAAATATTTTTAGATATGGCAAACGAACAAGGACAATTTACAAATGTAAGAGAAAGAATGAGAAATGTCATACTAGATGCACATAATAAAATATACGCAGAAAATCCAAATGATTATTTTATATTGTGGCGTGGTGGTAATTTAAACAGATTTAATACCTGGCAATCTTTTTCTAAAAGACAAGAAGCTGCTAGAGGTGTAATGATACAGTTAAAATTTAGTGGTGTAGAACAAGGTGGAGGTATGGGTACTTATGTAATAAATAAAAACAACATGATAGATTTAGATGCACTAGGTTTAAGTCATGGTAGAGAACAAGAAGTTATTGTATTAGCAGAGGCAGCTAACAAACCAGGTGCAAAATTAGCAAACAATATTACAACACCAGAAAATTTAAAAACTTATACAGATAATTGGGCTTTAAGAGCTACAGAGCCAGAGTTGTTTCCTAAGCAAGGATTTGTTATACAAAACATATCACAACAATTAAATCAATTAGGACAACCAACACAAAACTTTTTTACTGAAGTAATACAAGGTATGGATAAACACGCACCCCTTAAAGCATACGAACCAATAATACAATTTGAAAATGCACAATTAGATGCTGCACAAGATATATACAATAAATTTGTTATACAAGGTGGTGACTTTAATCAACATATATTTACTTCTATACCAACATTTTATGAAACACAAATAGTAAAAGCAGTTGCGTTAAATAATATGTTACAAAACTTTGAAAAGCAAAAAAAAGTAACTGTTTTAGATATTGGTGCTACAGAAGGAACATGGTCAAAATTATTAGGTTCTTTAAATGAAAATTTACAAATAGATGTTTTAGAACCTAACCCTGCAGCAGAAGATATATTTAATCAAACTGACCAGGTAGAAAATGTAAGATTTCAAAAAAATGCTTTTTCATATTTACCAGAGGACCAAGGTAAATTCTTTTTAGAAGAAGGTGGCAGAAGAAACATTAAATTTATAAATTTTGGTGCAGGTGAAGATGTACAATTTAAATATGATGTTGTACATGAATCTATGACATTTCAATTTTTAGATAACAATAGAAAAGCACAAATAGATTTTATTGCAAAAAATGTATTAAATGACAATGGGTTTTTAATATTAGAAGAAAAATATAGTAGTGATGATGTTGTGTATCAAGCTAATGAAGAACTTAAAAATGATTTTAAAAAACAATATTATTCAGAAGCACAGATAAATACAAAACAACATGAAGTAATTACAAGCATGGGTAAAAATCAAGTAGCTGTACGAGATATGGAAAATATACTAAAAGGTAAATTTAAGTATGTACAACAATATTGGGATGCAGGTAACTTTAAAGGCTATATAGCATCTAATAATCCTTTAGCAGAAACATTTGTAGAAGAGATATATAAAACAGATGTATCGCTAACAGGTCACGAGTTTTCTACAAATCCAACAGAACAAGAAATTAAATTCTCTGTACAAAAACAAATGGATAATAAATTTATCAATAAAGAACTTGCAAAAGAACTAACAAAACAAACACTAGAATCAAGTAAAGAGTTTATAAATAAATCATCTGATGCAGTACAAACAATATTTAAAAATGTTAAAAGTGTTGGTGGTGTAGGACTTGCTTTAGGTCTTAAAGGTTTGTCTAAAGTTGCACCAGTATTAGAACCTGGAGATGTACTTATAGAAAAAGGTATAGAAAAGTTTACACCACAATTAAATAAAGCAGCACAAAAATTAGGATTTGCAAGTTTACCAATACAAAAAATATTACCTACCTATGTTGCATTAGAAATAGGTATTGCTGCTGCAGAACTTGTACAAGCATCTATGTATGCTTATGAAGCATCACAGCAAAAAGCACCTGGTAAACCTATATCTAATTTACAAGAATCATTAACTAGATTCTTACTACCTAAATCAGTAGAGGATGAAGCTATTGATAGATTAAGATACAAAGAAAATGTAATGAGAGATTTTTATAACACACCTACAGGAAAAGCTGTATTAGAAGAAGTAGATTTTGGTAGTCAATTATTAAATCAATTAGGAGAAGAACGAGTAGCAAGATATTCACCAGGTTGGAACTTATCTAAAGCAATTTTTGGATTATTTGGTACAATAGGTACAGCAATAAGTGGAGAACAAGCTAACATAAGTGAGCAAACTCGTGATAATATGGGTCAAGCACTGTTAACAGGAATTGGTAAGTAATGGCAAATTTTGCACCAGAATATATAGAAGCAGATGAAGTAATACAAGTAGATGGCAATTATTATGGCATATTTAATGTGTCAGGTCCAGAGTACAGTTTACCTTTAGTTGTTTTTATAGATTCTATGAATTACTTTAGTGGTGGTCAACCACCTGCAAATGTACAATCGTACACAAAAGAAGAATGGGAGAATGCAAACGAGAGATTGTTTGTACCTGTTATGGACTATGCAGAGTTACAAGACCCAGATGACAAGAATTGGGCAGATATAGAATCAACATTAGATAGGTCACTTGCACAACAAGCAGCAATAGTTGGTAATTGGATATTTGAAGATGACATTGTTAAGTTATATGCAGCTTCTGCATTAACAGGTGAAGCTGTGAATCCTACAGATATAGAGAATACACCTTATTATTTAAACACTACAGAGCAAGAGAGAAAATGGATTCAGTTAGAATTACTTGCACCTGAAAGAGCAAAAGCACAGTTATCACAAAACAAAGAAAACTTTAATGTAGATATGACATCATTAGGATTGACTGGTTCTGGATTTAATAGTTTATCTTCACAACTCGCATTAGATGTATCATCAGGAAAAATGATAGAAGGTGATGGTATGGATGGAGATAAAGCATTTGAAATTCTTAGACTACTATCAGACCCATACTACAGGTCAATATCTGGTGGTGATGAAGCTATACCAGAGTCATATAGAAATTATATAGGTACGATAAATCCTACTAAGACAGGTGAACTAGCAGCAGAAAATCTTATTATAGATTATGTTGGTGAGGATGCTTTAGCAGGATATATTGAATCAGGAGTATTTGCAAAGTATGCAGGTATGCTACGACTAGATGCAGAACAAGAAACTACAACTGGTAAAGAACAAATTATGCAAGAACTACAGATGGCACACGATAAATTAAATCCACATTTTGAAGGTGCTAAACACTCTACATGGTCAGCACCTTTGTATAATTATGGATTTCAAATTACAAAAGTTGCACCAGATAAAAACTTTAAAGCATATATGGATAGGTTAGCTAAAGATTTTAAAGGGGATTATACAGTAATAGGACAACAGATTAGACAGGACTACATAGACTCACCAGGAGTTAAGAATGAATTGATGAGTGGTATGGCAGGACAGTTTAAGCAAGATTTATCGGCAGCATTTAGTTAGGAGATATTATGGAATGGTGGGAACAGTTAGGTTACAGTAGCGAAGAAGAAGCTATTGCTAGGGGTGAATCTGAAGAAGTTTTTAATAGAACAAGAAAACCAGACCCTGTTGAAACATTAACAGATATACAAAGAGAACAACAATTTATAGAATCTCGTATGGCAGAAATACAAGCTAACGCAGATGCAGGTAGTGGTGAAGAAAAAGAAGTAATTGTTAGTGGTGGTGAAATAACAAAGTATATTATTGTACAAGGACCAGATGGTAGATATGTTGCAAAAGCAGACCCTAATGGAACTTACACAGATGAAAATGTACAAGCAGAAATAGATAGATTGAATGCACAAAGAGATGAAAACATACTTAATGAAAAATTAAAATCTGGAAGTGATGATGATGGAGGTGGTGTTTATAATCCTAGGACTACAGATGTAAGTTACACACCAGTAGAAACTACAGGGTTGACTACAAGAGAAGAAGCAAAACTTAGGTTTCCATATTTAGATGAACGACTTATAGATGTTTATGTACAAGGATATGTAGAAACTGGTGACAGAAACTTAGCATTACTTAAAATGCGTTCAGACCCTTTGATGGAAACTGTTTATCCAGGTATTAGAAAAACTGATGGCACACTTCGTATGACTGAACAAGAATACATTGTTGCTAAAGAGTTTATGCAATTAGAACTTAGAAACTATAATCTTAATCCACAAGTCTTTGAAGATGACATTGTAGAGGCAATAGCAGGAGATGTATCTCCACAAGAGTTTTCAGAGAGATTGCAAACAGGTTATCAAAACATTGTACAAAACATACCACAAGTAAAAGAAGTATATCTTAGAGAGTTTAACTTAGACCTAAATGAAGAATCTATATTTGGTATGTTTGTATCACCTAGGTTAAGCACTGCAGTATTAGAAAATCAAATAAGACAAAGTCAGATTATGGCAGAAGCTGAAACTGCAATAGGTACTAGAGCATTGACAGTAGAGGTTGCTAGAGGATTACAACAACAAGGACTTACACAAGCACAAGCTAGAAGAGGATTCCAAACTGCTGCTACATTGTTACCTGGATTATCAGGTGGTGCAGAGAGATTTGGTAGAGGTCCAATAACATCTACAGAATTTGTAGAAGCTACAGAGCTAGGTAGGCAAGATATAGCACAACAAATTAGTAGAGTAGAATCACAAATAACATCAGCATCAGCAGCACAAGCAGGTGCAGCAAGATTACGAAGTGGTGAGGTTGTAGGTTTAGAAGAAATATAAACTTGCACTTACATTTTATCTGTTATAATAAACATTGACCCTGTAGATAGGTCTGGGGGTTAAACTTGACCTTCATTTTGTAATCGGTCTTGATGCCTACTGACAAGACCTGTCAAATAAAAACAGTAGTGTAAGACTAAAAAGCAGTGGTTACTTATACACCACTTGTAAAAATATCGTATAAAGAATGGACAATAGAATAATGACAGAAGAACTAAACAACTCTGACACACAAGGCGATAAGAACTGGAAAGAGATGAGGGAAAAACTTAATCTCTACGAAGCGAAAATCGCAGAATACGAAGGTAAAGAAAGACAAGAAGTTTTTAACAAAGCAGGTCTTGACACTACTAAAGGTGTTGGAAAAGCAGTTGAGATGATGTACGAAGGTGATATGACTGTTGAAGGAATACAGCAATACGCATCAGAAGAATTTGGAGTTGAGTTTGGGAATCAAGACAGATTACAAGATACTGTACAAGCTACAGAACAAAGTCAGGATAGACTAAACAACATACAGCAAAATTCAGTTGTAGATTTATACAACACAGATGTAGTATCGCAAGTTCGTGAGATAGAAAAAACTGGAAATACAAGACAATCAATAGCTGCCAAGTTATCTGTTATAGAGGAAGCGAAGAAAAACTCTAAATAGATTTTCTAAACTTCTTCAAACAATTTAGACAATTAACTTATAGGAGAAGTAAAAAATGGCAGACATATCGTTAACTAACAATACGATTTATGCACAAAACATTAATAACTTTACTGGTGAGTTGTTTAAAGTTGGTGGTCAAAGAACACCTTTGCTTTCAGCAGTCGGTGGATTAAATGGTGGTAAGACATTAAACTCTACATTTTGGCAAGTCCAAGTAGAAGATAATGCAACCATTTCTTCAGAACCTGACAAAGGAAAAGAAGGTCACACACCTACAGAATATCTTGGAAGAGATAGAGCTGCATATACTTATGTAACACAAATCTTCCATAAAGGTGTACAAATGACTTACACAGCTTTAGCATCCACAGGTAATCAAAATCCTTTTGCGTTGTCAGCAGATATCGCTAATCAATCTGATGGTGATGGAACTGTAACAGCAGCAAATGAATTAGGATTATTTGGTGGTAACCCAGTAAATGATGAATTTGCATTACAGCTTGAAAAAGCTATGGAAAAAGTGGCAAGAGAAGTTGAGTGGTTTGCATTCAATGGTTCTTTCTCTGATGGTGCTAATACCACTCCAGGTGATGGAACTAGAGAAATGTATGGTCTTGATGTATGGATTACATTAAACAAGAACGCATCAAACTCTGCAGCAGTAAACCCATTAGGTGGTAACTGCTACTACAACGACACAGCAGGTGATGGCAGTGGTTCAACACAAGTTATCTCATTCGCAACTATATCAGGTGCGTTAAAGAGAATGTATGACAACCATGCACCAATGAAACAACCTGTACTTTGTGTTAGCCCACAACAATTACTAGACCTTAACAATGAACTTGTTAAAGGAACAGTTGATATAGCAGGAGCAATTATTCCTAGAGATAGAAATGTTGCAGGTATTGATATTGATACAGTTATTACACCATTTGGTTCAATCGGACTAATGGTTATTGACCCTAATATCCTACCAAACAACACTGCTTTCATCTTAGACCTAGCTTACATACAACCAGTATTCACCAATATCCCAGGATTTGGTACTGTGTTTGTTCGTGACCTAGACCAAGATGCAAACGCTAGAATTGGTAAAGCAATTTATATGGAGATGGGATTTGAATTTGGTCCTCCTTCATACCATTGTAAGATTCAAGCAGTATCATAAATTAAATTGAAGATTAGGGTGGAACTCCACCTCCACCCTTTTCTTCTGCTATAGTAAGGAAAGTATGATTAGTAAAACAGCTTTAATAGATATTTCAGCAGACAACAGTAATTCACTAGGTGTAAAGACAGATGGAATGCTACTTTGTGGTATTCAATTTCCTGCAGCTATGACTGGTACTTCAATTACATTTGATTTCGCTATGGACAATTCAACATGGGCAGATGTTTTAGAAACAGATGGTAGTGCAGTTAGCTACAGTGTATCAGCAGGTGATGTAGTAAGAGTTGACCCTTCAGGTTGGGCTTTTTCAAGTAATGGCTACATAAGACTTACATCTAATGGTAACGAAGCTGCAGATAGAGCAATAATATTACATTTTAGACACAGTTAGGAGTTACTTATGGGTATGCTCTTAATGTTAAAAGAGGGAAGAAATCTTAATATAGAAAGTATTCCTGACCAACCACTAGAACCTTCATTTCCTATTGTTGACCCTAATGACACAGCAAATGATGGATGGTTTGGATATGGTGCTTTTGGACAAGCAATTTTTGCGAAGAATTTAGTTGAAGAAGGTGCAGCGTAATGAGTGCTAATATAGGTGAATTAGTAGATAGAATTTATAGGGAATATTTAGAACCTATGGATGACCTACAACCATATACATTATTAACTTCATCAGGTGGTATTAATGCTTCTGTTACAACCATAAGTTTTGATGGAAGTTTATTAACACAAGAAGAAGAAGATGTAATGGAAGCAGGTTCTATTATAGAAATAGGTAGAGAACTTTTATTATGTAAAGAATTAGATACTGTAAATAACACAGTTACAGTTGTAAGAGGTGTAAGAGGAACTACAGCAGCAACTCATGATGAAAATGCAGTAATTAAAATAGCACCACCTTTTCCTCGTAAAAATGTATTTGATGCAGTATGTGACCAAATTAAAAATTTATTTCCTACAATTTTTGCAGTAGAAACACAATCAATAACTACAGGTACAGGATATACGCTTATAGGAAGTTATGATGCACCTGGAACACACAATTATTTAGTTTCAATACTTAGTGCAATATCGCAATACACAGATTTTAGTACAGGTTCAGATACCACTGGTGTCAACTTTTCACCTGTAACTTGTTCACTTGTTGAACTACCTAATCCATTTACATACACAGATAGTGATGGTGTATCAAGGACTATAACATATACCACTGGTCCTTCTACTGTACACGCAATACAGTTTGCAGGTATAGCATCAGGGCATACAGCACATGTAACATTTAAAAAAAAGTTTATAGAACCTACTGCAGAAACAGATACACTTGCAACAGTAGGATTGGAAGATGAGTATGAGCCAATAATTATGGCAGGTGTTGCTGCACAGATGATGGCAGGTAGAGATATACCTACAGCTACAACAGATTATATAACAGACCAGTTAGCAGTATCTAACTTTCCTGTTGGAAGTTCTAATAGTGTTAGAAACTCTTTACTACAGTATCAACAACTTCTTATAAATCAGGCAAGAAAATATTTAAGAGCCAAATATCCTGAAGCAGTATCAGTTGATGGAATGGTGTTCGGAATACAGGCATAATGCCTAGAGTTACTACCACTGCAGAAGTATCTAACCCTAGAAGAAAAGGTTATGATTTTAGACTAGACAATCAGTTGTTTAGAGCAGCTATTGGACCTGGTAGAGAATTACAAATACAATCTTCTGATGTTACAGATGGACAAGTAAATGTAAAACAAAATGCAGAGGACTTTACATCTAACTTAGGTCGTATATATTCAAGAAATAATTTTGAAGGTGGTGAAGGCTTAGATAAAGCACATAGGGCAAATGGAACTCCTAAAGATACAACAAGATTTTTTGACAGCAAAGGTATAGATGTTTTTCATGGTGATACAGTTAGTTCTTATCACATACATTTGTTATATACAACAGTATCTAAATTAACTTTAAGTGGTTCTAACAACTATTTAGCACAGACTACTAATGGAGATATGTATGTTACTGATGGAACAACAATATACAAATCTACAGATGATGGAGATAACTGGAGTGCAGTATCTACAGGACTTACAATCAATCACAACTTTACAGGTGCAGCAGCAGTAGGTGACCAAGTATATTTTACTACTGCTAATGGAACTGCAGCATCAGAACTTATACAGTTTAATGGTTCTACTTGGTCAGAAAATTCAACAGACCAATCATCTAACGCAGGACTTACAGGTGTATGGTTTGCAAAAGGTCAGTTGTTTATATCAGGAGATGATGGAACTGTAGAATACTTATGGGCAGTAAGTCCATTTAATAAAACTTGGTCATCATCAGACTTAGCAGAAGCTGATGCAATCGTTACATTTGAAGATAGCCATCATGTGTCACAAGTTGTAGATGCAGGTGCAGTTGTTTTAGCTGCCTCTACAAATGGTGATATATATTCTATAAAAGATGTATCAGGAACTATGACACTAAAAGGTCAGACTAATATACCTTTTGAAGAAGTACATTCTATAGCTGCTGCTGAAGGTATTGTATTTTTTGGTACAAAAGAAAAGACAAGACAAGTAGGTAGATTTTATCGTGCAGATTTAACTGTAGCTGATGACTTATATGTATTGGCTAACAGACAGTTAATTAAAGAATGGATTATATCAAACCAAGACACGACACCTAAGCACATGTTTGCATCAAGAGATAGTATTTACATGGGTATAAAAGAAAGTGGTAGTGAAAGTTATTTATGGAGATATTACTTACCTTCTGCAGGATTTGCTAGAGATTTAGAAATGGGTGCAGGTGGATTAGTGACAGGTATTACACAAGCAGATGGCAAGTTTATATCAGTAGTATCAGGTGCAGGTGTATATCAAGAAAGTTCTACATTTGAGAGTGAAGGTTATCTTATAACATCACCTGCAGATTTTTTCACTGCAGAAAGTAAACAGTATGTAGGTGTAGAAATAGAAACAGAAACTATGCAAAATTTAGATGAAGTAGAGGTGTATGCAAGTACACAGTTTGAAGCAATAAATTCAGATACAGACAGTAGTTGGGATTTAGTATTAGAACATAGGTCAGGTAGAGGTGGTATAGAAAACCAGTTAAATTTAGTTGATAGATTTATTATAGGTAAAATAGTTTTAAAATCTGCAGATGGTAGTACAAGTCCTAAATTAAATTCAATACAGTTTCGTGCATTAGCTAGACCTGAACTTGTAGTAGTACAGATACCAGTAAATTTAAGTGACAGAGTAGAACGACCTTATAGAAAACCTATTAAGGTTAAGAATTTAGGTGAAACTATTTACCAACAATTAAAAACTAAAGAGGGTTCTGCTGTGACACTTGAATTGTATGACCCATCAGAGGTCATAAGAGGAGTAGTGGAACAAATAAGTTATCCTGTACAAAATAATCCAAACATTGGCAGCGTTACACAATATGCTATACTCACAGTAAGAGGTACACGACAAGGTGCATTTGCCCCTGTTACCTCTGCTAACATATTTGGCGTAGGAGAATATGCTGTAATGAAGTTCGCAGGATAAAAATTATGTGTATAATGGAGAAATATGGCTTTAACAGAAACTAACATAGTAAACGCTTTTGAAACTACCTTAGCTGCACAGTTAGCTAGTGGTGGTACAACAATGAATTTAACAGATGACCCAGGTGTAGCAGCACCTGCGTATTTTGTAATTGCACCTGATAGCGACAGTGCAAGAGAAGTAATTAAATGGGATAGTGGTGCTTACAACAACGCATCAGTAACAAGAGATTTAGATAGTAAGCATGGAACAGACCCAACACATGCATCAGGAACTACAGTAAGACTTGCAGTAGTTAAACAACATATTGAAGATACTCACGACAGAATTAATGACATAGCTTTAACAGGAGATGTCACTGGTACATTAGCTTCAGCAACACAAGATATTGCAACAAGCATAGGTAGTGGTGTTATAGTTAATGATGATGTAAATTCATCTGCAGCTATTGCACAAAGTAAACTTAGTCTTGCAATAACTACAAGCGAAGTAGCTGCAGGTACATTAGTAACTGATAGTGAAACTATTACATCTAATGACAACAACACAACAATACCTACATCTGCAGCAGTTAAAAACTATGTTGATGCAGAAACAGCTACNCTTACAAATAAAACATTAGGTGCTGTAACTTTATCAGGTGCTGTAACAGGTGGCGACCAAACAATATCAGCAGCAATATTAAAAGATTATGCAGAAACAGATGTAACTGTAACTTCAGGTACAACATTGGCTATTGATTTAGCTAATGGTAATACAGGTTCAGTAACATTAGCACATTCTGTTACAGATGTAGATTTTACAAATGTACCTGGTGCAGGTTTATCAACATTTACTTTGATTATTACACAAGATGGCACAGGTAGTAGAACTATGGCAACTAACGCAGTAACTGTGAACACTTCATCAGCTACTGTTAAAACAGCAGGTGGTTCAGGTTTAACATTAAGCACAGCAGCAGCAGCTATAGATATTGTAACCTTTATGTTTTTAGATGCAGGTACTACAGTTTTCGTATTCCCACAACTTGCTTTTGCATAATGCCATTAGGTGCAGCTAGAACTTTAATTACAGCAGGTGGTGCAGCAGCAGGTGCATTAACTCTAATCAAAGCTAATACTTTTAGTGGAAGTAGCAGTGTAGTTGTAAACGATATTAAAGAAGATATATATGATGTACATTTTTTCACTGTTGAATTAAGTGGTTCTCATCAAGACATAACTATATTTATAGATTTTAGCACCGACAATGGTTCTAGTTTCTTAACAGATGATTTAGCATATTCAAAATCTTTTGGACAAACTGATGGTACTTTTAATCAAGCAACAAGCACTGATTTATATGGAATAAACTTTATGCAAAGTGCAGACACTAATCTTGGTGGAGGTGGCTATGGTTATTTCTATTCTCTTGGAGATAGTGGTAGACATAGTTATGTGAACATGCATGCTATTTATGAAAGAAGTGGAGATGCTGATGTTCAAAGATTTGAATTTGGTGGAGGAAGTACTACTGCTGACCAAACTGTAGATGCTTTTAGATTTTACCCTAATGTAGCTAGTCCTGGTATTACAGGAAAGTATGCTTTATATGGATTGGAACAGTCGTGAGTAGTTTAGTATTTATAAATGAAACTACTGCTAGTTCTGTATCTAGTGTAAATGTTACTAATGTATTTAGTGCAGATTATGATGTTTATAAAGTAGTTGTTTTATATGATGGAAGTACAAATGATGTACTTAGCTGTAAACTTATTGCAGCAGATGGCAGTGTAATCTCTGATGCTAACTACGATAGTGCAACAAAGTTTATGTACACACATACAACACATGGTGACAGTGCATTGAGTAACCATACTGATGCACAAGCTATATTTGCAGGAGTAGGAACAGAAGGTGGAGGTGTGACTTACATACACAATCCATTTGAAGCTACTTTTACTTATATGCATGGGCAAAGTATGCAAGATGCAGGTAGCACAACACCTGCTACTCCTCACAAATCTACTGCTGTATTGGAACAAAATGCAAGTATGACTGGTTTTCAACTTAAAATAGATAGTGGTACTATTGGAAATGTTACAATAAGAACTTATGGAGTTCAGAGATGAGTGCTTTAGTTAAAATTAGTGATGAAATAATAACATCATCAGGTACACATACTGTTACTTTAACTGGAATTGATAGCACTTATAGTACATATATGGTTAAAGTTAATAATTGCCAACCTGCGACAGATAATAAAAATATAAGCATGAGAGTTACAAAGAGTGGTGCTGCACAAGATGGCACTGATTATAATTATGTGCATGAAAATGTTGCTTTACCAAATGGTAACTTTGGTCATACAAATATAACAGGGAGTACATCTTTTGTAATATTTGATAGTGGAGGTAATGGTGCAGGAGAAACAAACAATGGAATAATATATTTGTTTAACTTTCCTGAAGCAAGTGAGTATAGTCATTTTACATACGAAACTGCACACAGTCAGCATACTCCTGCTATGAGAGGTTATAATGGAGGAGGAGTACACGAAGTATCTAGTGCAAGTGATGGTGTTTCTTTTTTTACAGAGAGTTCAGTTGATTTTGCAAATGGTGCAGAGTTTGCTTTATATGGACTTAAAAAATAAAAGTGTGCTAGGATAGGAGATATATGGCAACAAAAGAAGAATTACAAACCCAAGCTAATAGCGAAATAGAAGCTATGATGACTGCCAATGGTGGTGATGGTTTGTTTATATCAGTAAATGGTGTTCGTAGAGAATATAATGATGCTGAATATGCACAAGCTAAAACTGATTTAGGTAATCAAAAGTGGGATAACCAACAATTTGGTTATATATCTGCAAGACAGTCTGCTTATGGTTCTATTACTGACCAGTTAGATATGCAATACTGGGATGAAGTCAATGGCACTACAACTTGGAAAGACCACATAGCTAAAGTTAAATCAGATAATCCTAAACCTGCATAAAGTTTTGTGATATAATCCAAGCTATGGATTTTTTATTCGGATTTATTCTCGGTTATTTTTTTAAAGAAGTAGTATCTTACTTAAAAAGATTAGCTAATGAACCTATACAAAATGATTGGGATAAAGAGTGGGATTGGATGTCACCTCTCCAGGAAGATGATTTACCATAAATGACAAACCACAATGGCTACACACAGAAAGAATTACTTAACATGGTCATTGAAAGACTTGATAGATTAGAAGAAAAACTAGATGCCAAACTAGACAAAGCAGAGTTTTACAAAGTATTAACGCTACTCGTAGCACTAGGTGGAGTTGTTGCAGCGATTGTAATGTAATGCTGCGAGTTCTATTCGCAGTTTTTTTACTGCTACCATTACCTTTATATGCTAATGAAAANANTACAGATACTACAGATACTTCTACCACTACTACTACTAGCACTACTACTACTACTATCCCAGGAGAAACAGAAGAAGTAGAAACNTTTGANGGTCCACCTCCTGTAGAAGAAGAGGAAGTTGTGGAGGAAGATACTACTACAACTACTTCTACAACTACAACAACTGTTCCTGAAACCTGGGAGCAAGCTACTGATATAGTTTTACCAGAAGATGAATTAGATACACAAGGTAATGAAGTAGAAAATAATATTGTTATAGATGATATTTGGTCTGGTAAGTATGGTTGTACAGACTTTTGT
>FUFK010041379.1_pt1 | contig 48488 bp, 66 predicted proteins | sample 1021851 | NCBI WGS metagenome assembly FUFK01 (sample SAMEA51879418, study PRJEB19060) | metagenome
TATACATCTAAAGAACATATTTATGCAATGGGTGGTTCTGCAGGTGGGCTTTTAATGGGTGCAGTTTTAAATTTTGAGCCATTATTATTTAATGGAATAATTGCAGCAGTTCCATTTGTTGATGTGATGACAACAATGCTCGATGACTCAATACCATTGACCACTCTTGAGTATGATGAGTGGGGTAATCCAAATGAAAAGGAATATTATGATTATATGCTTTCATACTCACCTTATGATAATGTGAAAGAAACCGCTCATACTAATATTTTAGTTACAACTGGCCTGCATGATTCACAAGTTCAGTATTGGGAACCTGCTAAATGGGTTGCTAAACTGAGAGATTATAACAAATCCGACAGCACAATCCTATTAAATACAAACATGGAAACTGGACACAGCGGGGCCTCTGGCAGATTTGAAGCTTTAAAAGAGATTGCAATGGAGTATGCTTTCTTAATTGGTTTAGAAAAAGATTTATTTTAGTTCGATTCTGCTAATATTTCAAGCAGATCCAAAAATAAATTTATTATATCTAAGTACAAATTAACTGCAACCCTGACNGCAGTTCCCCACGAATTATCACCAGCAGCAATTGCTTTTTCTAAATAATTAAAATCATAAATTAAATACAATGAAAATATAACAACTCCACAATATGAGTATATTATCCTTCTCCTTTCTGATTTAAATACAAAAGCATTCAAAACTTCTACAACTATCAATGCTAATAATGAAATCCAAAGGAAAATTCCGAGAAAACTAAAATCTGTAGGAAAGTATGCTACAATTGCACCAGCTACAATTACAGCTAATGTTGTTCCAGTCATAGCTTGAAAAACTACATTTTGCCACTCTTGATTGTACTTATCGTGAGATAATACATTTTTATTAAAATCGTCTTTTAATTTTTTAAATTCATCAGACATATTATCAAAAGTTTTGGCAGGTTCTGANGCATAGTAATAGATGTATTTCTTTTCATCATCAGCCCCAAACATTTTNTCCACAAAAGTTGCATTTGGATTTTTTTTAACTGTTTTTGATAAAACAGCTTTAGACTTTAGATATTTTCTAAATTTAAATCTTTCTCCAATGTAAGCTATAGTTGGTCCCAATGACCAACCAATAAAGCCTGAAAAAATAGCAACCATAACAAGGTTTAGAGGATATGAATCAGCATAAATCATAACCATAATAAGAAATAAAAATGTTCCTCCTATTGTAAATACTGCCTCAAGTGTTGTTTCATAGGCTTTATTAAATCTNGCTGATAAAGTAGTGACTACCAGCATGCCACCCAGAATTAAGAATGTTCTGGACATCAATAAATTTGGTTCCATCACTATATATTTTACAAATTTTTGATCGAAAAAAAAAATAAACTGAGCTAATAAAAAACTAAATCTAAATTTTTTATAAATTCATTAATCATTATGAAATTTTATAAACTTTTAACAATAATTACCATTACAATTTTGTTTTCTTGNAAAAAGACAAATGAGAAACCNAGAATTGGGATNACAGGNATNGCAATAGAATCTAGTACATTTTCACCTGCAATAACNACAGNAAAAGANTTTGATATTAAATATAGTAGTGAAATTTTTGGAAGGTATCCTTTTTTTGATCAGAGCTATATTGATAACGCAGATTGGTTTCCAACAATGACTGCTCGAGCCCTACCTGGGGGCGTTGTTTCTAAAGAAGCTTACGAATCTATGGTTTTACAAATCATTGAACTTACCAAACAGACTTTACCATTAGATGGTTTATTTCTTGATATTCATGGTGCAATGAANGTAGNACAGAGNGNAACGTCAACAACTGGACTTAAAAATAGTGGAGGGATTTATACTATTGATAGATTTTCTTATAGAAGGTCAGGTACTTGGACTAATTTTGACAGCAAACATGAACAGGTAGATGTTACAGATGCACTGCCTTCATCAAAAGGTTTTTACAAAGGTTTGAGAGTAACTTGCACTACTGCTGAAGGAAGTGTTCCATCTGGTACAGAAGCTACAGGTATTGGCTATTATATAGAAAAGCAGGANTTNCANANNTTTNGTGTAGGAACAGCAAACATGAAGACAACTGTTATAAGTTTTTATGTAAAAGCATCTATAGCCACAACTTATGGTTTTACTANNGCAANNACTNNTNNTNACAGCACTGAGCAACAAATAGATATTCCATTTACGGTAAGTTCTGCAAACACTTACGAAAAAATTTCTATAACCATTCCTACTTACAATGTTGCATTTGACAGCACAGCAGATAATGCTACAGGTTGGCGATTATTTTGGAGTTTAGACGGAGTAGCAAGTTCAAGAAGTGCTAGTACTTGGGGTGATACTTCAGATGGCTTAATAATGCCAAATGGGGTAAGTGCAACTGGTTTTTCAAATACTTTAAATGCAACATTTGAAATCACAGGTGTTCAGTTAGAAGTAGGGCAGAACCCAACAGAGTTTGAGCATGAGCCTTTTGAGAGGACGTTGGCTAAGTGTCAGAGGTACTGTTACGTGCATGATGCAGCAACAGATGGTGGAGGTACTTTTCATAAGATGATGATTGGTCAATGTAAAACTTCAACTTTAGCAAGAACATTATTTAATCCTCCTGTAAGATTTAGAGCTAAACCTGCCGTAAGCACTGGAACTGTATCTCACTTAGCTTTAAATTTTCAGGCATCAGATATTGCTCTAACTGCCTTATCACTTAATACTCATTCAAATACTCAAGGTGTAGCTCTTGAGTGTACTGTTTCAAGTGGATTAACAGCAGGACACGCAGTAACGCTTGAAGCAAATGACAATGACACAGCGATTATAACTTTAGATTGTGAGTTGTAAAATGAAAATAGAAAATGCAAAATACATAAAAGATACAGATACAGGTGAAAACGCTTGTATAAACTGTACGATTGGAGATATGAACTGGTCTATACCACTAGACCCTGACAACAGGCACTACGCAGAGATACTAAAACAAGTAAAGGAAGGCACACTGACTATCAAGGACGCTGACTAATGCTTGGCTTTAATGCCATATCAGAAGTCTCAATTGCAGAACTACCAGGTGCTTTTGTACCTGTATCAAGCGTAACACCTCAAAACATAGGGATAACAAGTGCATTAGGCAGTGTTACAACGGAAGGTCAAGGTGCAGCCGATGTTACAGGTGTATCAGCGACATTGGTTCTTGGCACAGAGTTTAGCATAACAGGAACAGCCAACGTATCAATTACAGGATTGTCAGCCATAGGAGAGTTAGGAAACGAAACAGTGTGGGGATTAATTATTCCAGACGTAGGAAACACATACACAAACATAACAACAGGTGCGTCACAGACATGGACAGAGATAACTACAGGAGCATCTCAAACATGGACAGATGTTATACAATAAGGTATAAAAGTACCATAGCACTTTTTGAGGAGAAGCAATGCCAAGTACATATACAAGCAACGGTGGTATAGAAAAGATCGGTCTTGGTGAAAAGGCAGGAGCTTGGGGAACCACCACAAATAACAACTTTGATATTATAGACAGGCTGACCAACGGAGTTGGAGCCATAACACTTTCTGGAACAACACACACATTAACAACATCAGACGGAAGTTTGTCTGATGGTATGTTTAAGGTTTTGGTTTTAGGAGGTTCACCTTCTGGAACAAACACAATAACAATCAGCCCTAATGATGCAGACAAGTTATACTTTGTGCAAAATGGCTCTGGTCAAACAGCCACGTTCACACAAGGCTCTGGTGCTGATGTAAGCATACCAACAGGTGAGGCAGCCATAATATTCGCAGATGGTGCAGGATCAGGAGCAGCCGTAACAGACTTGTCAGCTTTGTTTCCCTTGAAGTCTGGGGTGGCAGCGTCATTCACAACGATAACGGCAGGCACATCAATATTGCCTGATACTTCTGGTGGAGCAGATATAGGCTCTGCATCGGCTGAGTTTGGAGATATATACATAGCTGACGATAAAAAGATTAAGTTCGGTTCTGACCAAGATATAAGTGTTGAATACGATGAAGACGGTACAGACAGTCTTTTAATATCAGGTGGTGATGTAACCATAGCTGATGACAAAAAGTTATTCTTTGGTACAGATAAAGACGTAAGCATAGAGTATGATGAGGATGGTAATAACACCATGCTAGTTACAGGTGATGTAGTGTTTGCCGATGGATCAACTTCTGTTGATATTAAGTCACATGATTTAAGTGCTAACGGACTAAAGCTAGATGGCACTTTGGTTACATCTAGTGCAACAGAACTTAATCTTCTTGATGGAGTAACACGAACAACCTCACAAATAAACTCAGCTAGAGATGGAACTGTAACATCAGTAGCGACAGGCAGTGGATTAACTGGTGGTACAATAACAAGTTCTGGCACACTGTCTCTAAAAAATAGTTTTCTAGACAATACTTCTTCAGCGATATCCTCTGGAACTACAACAAGTTTTACAGCAAGCACTTACCCTACTTTTATTTCTGGTAGTTCGGTGTCCGCAGGATCGTTTTCTTTTACAGTAACTGTCGGAGGATCAGGTCACACGTTAAATATGACTGATGGAGATAGTGGAACAAGAGATACTTTTGCAACTTTATTGCCAGCAGGAGCCACAATATCAGGAAGTAGCTTCAATTTTGTCGCTGTTCAGTTAAGACCAGGTTAATATGCCTTTACAAAAACTACAATTCAGAGCAGGTATAAACAGAGACTCTACATCATACACCAACGAAGGTGGATGGTTTGATGGAGACAAAGTACGTTTTAGAAACGGCTTGCCTGAGAAGATAGGTGGTTGGACAAAGTATTCTGATACACAGTTTGTAGGAACCTGTCGTGCCTTGCACACATGGACAGCATTAGATAACACAAACTTTATAGGTATAGGCACAAGTCAGAAATATTACCTTAACGCAGGTGGTACTTACTACGACATAACACCTCTTAGACTTACCACAGGTGGTGGCGATGTTACGTTTTCTGCAACTAACGGAAGCTCCACCATAACTGTCACCGACACAGATCATGGGGCAAACCTAAATGACTTTGTTACCTTTACAAATGCAGGAACACTAGGTGGCAATATAACAGCAGATGTTCTTAATCAAGAATATCAAATAGCATCCGTTACGGCATCTAACACCTACACAATAACAGCAAAAGATACATCTGGAAGCACAGTGACAGCTAATGGTTCCGACAGTGGGAACGGTGGTAGCTCTACAGTAGGAGCGTATCAGATAAACGTAGGACTAGACGATAACTCATACGGCACAGGTTGGGGTGCAGGTATATGGGGTGGTATATCTGGATCAGCAGCAACCACAGCCGTAGACGATGGAAGTGGTATGACAGCTTCAGCTACTAGCGTAACAGTTGATTCATCAGCTAACTTTGAGACAACAGGATACTTGTTAATAGATAGTGAGATAATCCANTACACAGGAAAAACATCTACCACATTTACAGGACTACTTAGGGGATTGTTTGGAACAACGGCAGCTACTCATGCTGATAATGCTACAGTTACAGAGGCACTAGGTGGTTGGGGTATGCCTGCAACGACAAACGTAGCAGGGGCTTTGTTGCGTCATTGGTCACACGATAACTTTGGTGAAGACCTAGTTATGAATGTTAGAGATGGTGCAATATATTATTGGGATAAATCAAGTGGCACATCAGCAAGAGCCGTAGAGATTTCAACACTAGCAGGGTCTACCAACGCACCAACAATAGCCAAGAAGGTAATAGTATCTGAAAGAGACAGACACGTTCTAGCCTTTGGTTGTGATAGTGAAACAGCAAGTGGTACACAAGACCCACTACTGATTCGCTTTGCATCACAGGAGAGCCTCACAGAATGGAATGCTCTTCCTACAAATACAGCAGGTGAGTTGCGTATTGGTACAGGATCAGAGATAGTTACAGCCGTACAAACAAAGCAACAGACACTTGTTATTACAGATGTATCCGTACACGCTTTACAGTTTATCGGACCTCCGTTTACATTTGGTATTACAGAGGTTGGAAGAAACACCACAATAATATCTGAGAATGCTGCTGTGGCTGTAGAAGAGTCTGTATATTGGATGGGATACAGAGAGTTCTATGTGTATAATGGTCGAACACAAAAGCTCGTATGTCCTGTGCAAGACTTTGTGTTTAGTGATTTAAATAGAGATCAAGATACTAAGATTGTGGCAGGTCAGAATAGTGCATACTCTGAGGTGTGGTGGTTCTATCCATCATCAGATGCTACAGCTAACGACAGGTATGTAGTATACAACTACGAACAAAACATTTGGTATTATGGCACTCTGGCAAGAACAGCATGGGTAGACAGAGGTGTGTTGTTGTATCCCATAGCTGCCTCAACAGATAACTATCTCTACTATCAAGAGTTTGGTTTAGATGATGGATCGCAGTCACCTGCATCAGGCATTACATCGTTTATAGAATCAAGTCAGGTTACTATAGGAGATGGAGACAAGTTCTTCTTTGCAAGCAGGGTTATACCAGACATAACCTTTAGAGAAAGCACAAACGAAACACCGCAGGTGAACTTGACGTTAAAGGCAAGACGATTCCCTGGCACTACATACAATCAGACAGAGACAAGTGCAGTTACACAGTCAGCAAGCACTCCTATAGAGTTATTCACTGAGAAGGCTGATATACGCCTCAGAGGGCGTTCTTTTGCTCTTAGGCTAGAAAGCACAGCAACAGGTGTTTCATGGCGTTTAGGAACCACTAGAGTTGATCTGAGGCAGGATGGTAGGCGATAATGTCAACAAAAGTACCCATACCATTCTTTCCATCGGCTCCAAACGAGTATGATGCAAACTACATGGCACAGATTGTAAGAGCGTTTGCGATATATGCAGAACAGCAAAACGCAGGGGGAGAAGGTAGAAACACAGGTCTAGTCTTAACTAATCTACAGGCACATGACGATAACCTAGAAGTGGGATCATTGTTTGACCACGATGGTTTTGTGAAAATAAGTAGAGTAGATAGACCACATCCAAGAGGCAGTTTGGGAACGACAGGACTAGGGTCGGTAACCATAACATTACCATAGATGGGGAAAAGAAGTAACTTTGAGCGTGTAGAGAAAGACTATTATCCGACTCCACTAGAGGCTGTGCATCCTCTTATTCCTCATATACTTGGCTACGTTAAGACATTTGCTGAACCATGTGCAGGTGATGGCTCCCTGATACGTCATATAGAATATCTTACAAATAATCTTTTTGATATTGACTATATTAGGTGCAACTATGCCTGTGATATAGAGCCAAAGGATGATGGTATACACGAAAAGAATATATTTAATCTTCTTCCCAAAGACATAGAAACATCAGACGTAATCATAACAAATCCACCGTGGAGCCGTGATATACTGCACAGACTTATCTATCACTGCACCTCAATAAAACCTACATGGTTGCTGTTTGATGCCGACTGGATGCACACGAAACAAAGCACACATTACCGTGATATGTTGAAAAAGATTGTAAGTGTTGGTAGAGTGGAGTGGATTAAAGGAAGTAAAAACACTGGTAAAGATAATTGTTGTTGGTATTATTTTGATAAAGACAACAAGGAACAGACACAGTTTTTTGGTAGACAGACATGAAACAAAAGAAACTAGAAAAAGGCTCCGTGTGGGAAAAAGCTGACGCAAATGGTGATGGCGTAGTTACAGATCAAGAGATGGCTATGCGAGAGCGTATGGTTCTTTTGGAAAACAGAGATAAGAAAGAGGATCAACAGCGTTATCTTGTGTGGTTTTCAGCATTAACTGTTACGGCTTTTATAGTTGTATTGATGACACCGTTGATTCCTGTTGATAGAATCTCACACCTCTCAGGAATCGCTGAAATTTGGGTATTGAGTAACATGGGCATTTTGGCGAGTTTCATAGGGTTTAATCAGCTTGCAAAAAGAGGAGCTAAAGATGACGGAAAAGGCTAAGAAGGTAATAAAAAAAGTAGCGAGTAAACTTACTAAAGCTAGTCAGGCTCACGCAGGGCAAGCAAAAGCACTCAAGGCGATAGAGCTAAAGAGTGGTGGTAGAACAAAAAAGAAAAGCAAGTCTCGTGTTAATGAGGCAGGGAACTACACCAAGCCAGAGATGAGAAAGCGTTTGTTCAACAAGATAAAGGCAGGTTCTAAGGGGGGCAAACCAGGTCAATGGTCAGCACGAAAGGCACAGTTACTAGCATCTGAGTACAAGAAAAAGGGTGGTGGCTATCGCTAAAGACCCTAAAACAGGAACAGGAAAGAAACCGAAAGGTTCTGGAAGGAGGTTATATACCGATGAAAACCCCAAAGATACAGTCTCTATTAAATTTGCCACTGTGGCAGATGCCCAAGCAACTGCTCGTAAGGTTAAAAGAATTAATAAGCCGTTTGCTAGGAAAATCCAAATCCTCACCGTCCTCGAACAAAGAGCCAAAGTTGCAGGAAAAAACAAGCAAGCCCAAATCGCAAAAAAAGCCAAAGAAGACATCAGAGCCAAACACAAAACCAAAACGAGGAAGACCTAAAAAAGATGCCACTAAAAAAGTCACAAAAAAGTCTTAAGAACTGGTCTAAACAAAAATGGCGTACAAAGAGTGGTAAGCCTAGTGGTAAGACAGGTGAACGCTATTTACCTGAGAAAGCTATAAAGGCACTATCTCCACAGGAATACGCAGCCACAACACGAGCTAAACGCAAGGGTACAAAGGCAGGTAAACAGTTTGTCAAGCAACCCAAGAAGATAGCTAAGAAAACAAGGAAATATAGATGACAGTTATACAAAGTCTGATAGCACCTGTCACAGGGTTGCTAGATAAGTTTATTGAAGACAAGGATCAAAAGGCAGCTCTAGCCCACGAGATAGCCACTATGAGCCAGAAACACGCTCAGGAGCTAAGTCTTGCCCAGATAGAGGTTAACAAGGCTGAAGCACAGTCAGGGTCATTGTTTAAGGGTGGTTGGCGACCTGCTGTTGGCTGGGTCTGTGCGATTGCCTTTCTGTATCATTTTCTCCTAAAGGATATAATTATGTTTGTCTGTGCCTTCGCAGGTGTGGATATACCTGATTTACCAGAGTTTGACATGAGTACATTGCTTACAGTTCTAGGTGGTATGCTTGGGATTGGTGGACTTCGCACATATGAAAAGCAAAAGGGATTAACGAAATAGCATCGAACAAGTGCGATGTGTGTGGTCACGATATGGAGAACGTAGAGGGAAGTATGCGTTGTAAATACTGTGAATACTTTTATGATATGCACAAGGAATGGATAGATTTTGTTCGCAAGAAATCAAATATAAAGGAGGAAGACGATGAAAGATAATTTTGATGAATGCCTTAAAATGCTACTACATCACGAAGGGGGATATGTAAATCATCCTAAAGACCCTGGTGGCGAAACTAATTTGGGAGTTACCAAGAGAGTATATGAGAAATGGGGTGGTACAAAAGATATGAAAGACCTCACGGTTGAAGATGTTGCTCCGATATACAAGAAAGAATACTGGGATCGCTGTAAATGTGATGACCTAGAATCAGGTGTAGACTGGGCAGTCTTTGATTGGGCTGTGAATAGTGGCACTGGTAGAGCAGCCAAAGCTATACAAAAGATATGTGGTGCATCACAAGATGGAGCCATAGGTCCGAAGACATTGGCGTTGATAGGCACACAGAATACAGAGTATGTCATAGAGGAGTTTGGCAAGATACGACAAGACTTCTATGAATCTCTGAAAACATTTGATACATTTGGTAAAGGGTGGACAAGACGTAACAAGGAAACCACTGCAAAAGCCTTGGAGATGATAGAGGAAGATGACGACTAAAAAAGACCCACGATTAGCCAGAGCAGGTGTAACAGGGTACAACAAGCCTAAGAGAACACCTAGTCACCCAAAGAAGTCACACATTGTTGTGGCTAAAGAGGGAGATAAGATTAAAACCATACGGTTTGGTCAGCAAGGCAAGAAAGTGGGTACAGTAAAAGGTACAGCAGGTAAGCCAAAGGCAGGCGAATCAAGACGCATGAAGATGAAACGTAAGAGTTTCAAGGCAAGACACGCTAAAAACATAGCTAAGGGCAAGATGTCAGCAGCCTATTGGGCTGACAAGGTTAAGTGGTAGAATCGTCTATAGCCTCTGCTGTAGCTCCTGCGTAACCTGCAATATCAATCCAAGTATCTTCGTGGTGCATATCTTCCTTTGATCTAGCTATTTTAGCTAACATAAACAAGACACCAACATCATACACAGATATGTCTTTTTCAAGGTGGCATGACCATAGCTTTGCTATACGGCTAAAGTTTTGATAAGGCGTACCATAGCTATTGCCACGCTTGCCTACAATCTCTTGTGCCTTGCCAATGATTTCTTCTTTCTTTGTTTGCTTCATGATGATTTCCTTTTATAAATTTTTATTTGATGTATATAGGTAAACGATATATTATACAGATTTAATTAGGTTATGGAATAAGGAATAACTATATGGTTCTCCCATTATTATTTGGATTAGCAGGTTCAGCTTTAGGTGGCACAGGGGCATTAGGTGCGATGGGTGCTTTAGGAGCAGGTGCATTAGGATCAGGACTAGGGAGATTTATAGAGACAGGTGACTTAGGTAAAGGCATAGAAACAGGGTTGACATCTTTCCTTGGAGGACAGGCACTAAGCTCCGTAGGTAAGATGGCAGGTATTGAATCTTTAGCTAAGGCAGGAGAATTAGGTACATCAGGTGCTACTGATTTTACAATGAAGGCAGGATTAGAAACGCTTAAAAACCCTGCTGTATTAGGTCAGGCTGCTATAGGACAAGCCACTGTTCCACCACCTGCGTTACCACCAGTTGCTCCTGTGGACTTTGAGAACAGACAGGCAGGTGTTCCAGATCGTATTACACGAAGACCACCAAAGGGATACAGACCAGGGTATGACGCAGAGTTTGATTATGGTGTATCACCTAACTTTGGTGTTGGCTTGATGAACCCAAATGATCCTAGATTTATGAATAGTGGTGGTATCATGGCTTTATCAAACGGTGGTGAATTAAAGCCTATACCAGATGACAACCCAGGTTTGAAAGCTCTAGCCAAGGAAAAACCAAGTGTGGTAGAAAACATGGGATTTAAAGCTATGCAAGAAGGTGGAGCCGTAGAGGGTGACATGGAGGCAAACAAGGTCATAGATGACGCTGTAAACGCCATAAAAGGCTTGTCAGACAGCCCTGAGATAGCTTTGGGTGTATTTGTAGCCAAATACGGTGAAGAGGCGTTAGAAGACCTTATAGAGCGTGTCAACGATGGTGAGTTTGATCAGCCAAGAGAAGATAATATGATAGAAGGCGAAGGTGATGGCATGGATGACAAGGTTCCTGCTACCCTCGAAGGAGAACAGGATGTCATGCTAAGTGATGGTGAGTTTGTCGTTCCTGCTGATGTGGTCAGTGGCATAGGCAATGGCTCATCTGATGCAGGAGCTAGAGAACTAGAAGACATGATGACACGAGTAAGACAACTTCGTACAGGCAAGAAAGAGCAACCAGAGCAAGTACCACAGGAAATGATGTTACCTGTATGATGTTTAGTGCCGTACCTAAGCAAGTCATAGANATTGTTTGGGATGACGTAGTAAAGATTTTAGAACCTGCTGTGAAAACAGCAAAAGGTAAGTTAAGTGTAAAAGACGTTTACGATTATATTAGTGAAGGTTTTTATGAGTTATGGGTTGTTATGGATGGTAAAAAAATGATAGCTGTTATAACAACTCGTGTAATTGAGTACCCAGAACGTAGAGCATTGGCTATGGATTTTATTGGTGGAACACGAATGAAAGAATGGTTGCCAGAGGCTCAACGCACCATAGAAAAGTTTGCAAGAGATAATAATTGTCTACACCTAGAAGGTTATGGCAGAAGAGCATGGAAGAGATGGCTTAACAAATATGGTTGGAAACCAGATTATATAGCGTATAGGATGGAATTAGATGGGTAAAGGATCAGCACCAGTAGAAACAAAGAGAGAGGTTGTACAAACTAACCTCCCTGACTTTATAAGACCTTATTTTGAAAGGCTTGTACAAAGAACAGAGGCCGAATCACAAAGAGATTATGAGCCATATAGTGGTCAAAGACTAGCTGACCCATCACAGGACTTGTTAACCTCAGAGCAACAGGTAAGAGACATAGTAGGTGCAGGATTACCTGGTTTAGACAAAGCTATGGGTAGAGTAGAGCAGTCGTTAGACTTTCAGCCACGCCAGTTTACAGGCGAAGAAGTAGACAAGTATATGTCTCCCTATATGGATGCTGTTATTGCACGACAGAAACAAGGGGCAACTGAAGATTATTTGGCACAGCTACCTAAAGGGGCAGCTCAAGCCATATCAGCAGGAGCATTTGGTGGATCAAGAGAGGGAGTGCAAAGAGGTTTAGAGCAAAGCAAGTATTTAGACAGACTAGCAGGCATTGAAGAAAGAGGACGACAACAAGCCTTTGATAAGGCATCAGGTCTATTTCAGGCTGATAGAGCTGCCGATATGGATGCAGAGCGTCTTGGTTTAGGGGCTGCAGGGCAACTAGCAGGGTTGGCTACACGAGCTAGAGCAGGTGATATTGAGGCAGCCAGACTTATGGAATCAATAGGTAAAGCACAGATGGCTAGAGATCAGGCATCACTAGACATGGGATATCAGGATTTCCTAAGACAACAGGGTTATCCTGCTGAGAAACTAGGGTTATTCTCCTCTATTTTAAGAGGTATACCGATACAGCCCTCCAGAACGGCTGTGCAATATCAAGCCACTAATCCATTAAAAGACATAATAGGAACTGGTATATCGGCTCTTGGTGCATATAAAGGAATGGGTTACTAATGCTTGATGTTTTAGAGGTACAAGACCAACTAAAGAACTTCTCTCAGGAGCAACTCTTAAGAGAAATGCAGATGCCAACTGGCAATGTTCCACAGTTTCTTGTTCTTTCAGAGTTAAACAGAAGACGTACCATGTCTCAGGACTTGGCTAAACGTCAGAGTGCCGATCAACCCACAGTTAAAGAAGAGGTTGTGGCATCCTCTGGTATGCCTACGGAAAAAGCCTCTATGATGGCACAGCAAATGGCTCCTAAAACATCCATGACAGAAAATACAGGAATAGCATCAATGATGCCTAGAGAATTACCTAGCGAAGAAGAGCCTATGAAGATGAGTTTTGGTGGTCTACTCATGGGTTCAAGAATGATGAATCAAATGGCAGCTCCGTTGGCAAGAGATATTCTAAGACCTGCTGTTATTGAAGATGAAAGACGTTCTTTTTTTCCTGCCATGCAAAGACGTTTTTCATCAGGTCTTGATAATCTAGGGCGTGATATATCAGGGCGTGTACAGAATAGAACACAAGAAGAAGTACAGGATTTCATAGGTGAAGTTGATAATATGGCTCAGGAAAGGTTTGAGGTAAACCTATCAGAGCCTAGTCAAAGACAGAGAGATATGCAGTCTTTCCTAAGTGGTAAAGGTCAACCTCCAAGAGCAATAGCCATGAAGGATGGTGGCCCTATCAAGGCTCAGAGTGGTATGTTTGCCCAAATGATGCCTAAGTTTCCAACTCCTCCTGCATTCGCTACGATATATAACTATGCCAAGACTGTCCTTGGATTAGATGATGAGTTAGCCAGAGATGTGGCTACCAAGACATTGGAGCAAGGAGAGATAGACAAGTCACAGCTTGGTATGTTCTCAGCTAAACCATTTGGCAGTGTAGAAGAAAGGCTATCTGGAGATGATAGATTGGCACAAAGAAAAGCCTTAGATACATTTACAGGTGGTGCAGAGATGAATCAACTTGTTGATCAACTTAGTGAGCCAGAAGTAAAAGATGTTGATGATGTTCCTGATATAGACTTAACACAAGTTAATCCTCTTTTCTCAGCAAAGCCTTTTGGCACAGTAAATCAAAGAATGTCTGGTTTTGATGACGCTCTTGCCCAAAGAAAAGCTTTGGATAACTTTACTGGTGGTAGAGAAATGAGCGATCTTATAAATCAACTTAGTAAAGAGCCTGAAGAAAAGGTTACCCCAAGTCTTAATTTAAATCCTTTGTTTTCAGCTAAACCCTTTGGAAATTTAAGAGATAGATTTAAGGGATCAACGCTTGTAAACCAAGGGTTGCCTAAAAATCGTAACTTTTTACCAGAGGAGCCTTCTTTCCCAGATGTTCAGAAACAAATTTCAGGTGCAAATCCTTTGGCTAAAAACATAATTGCTAGAGATCAACAATTAGACAAGTTATTTTCATCAGAAGGCCCACCATTTGCAACTGTTGGAGAAAAGCCAGTGATGCCAAAAGGCATATCATTAGATGGTGTTGAAGATAAATCTGGCAGGCTACCCATGACTGATATGCTAGACAAGAAAGATGACGAGGATGATGCAGGAAAAGGAACAGGTCTTGGTGGTGGATTAGGTGGCGTTGGTGGTGCAGGTAGTGCATTATCAGATTTAGAGGCACAAATAGACAAGTTAAAATCAGACAGAGAAAAAGGTAGACAATCAGAAAAATGGTTTGCTTTAGCAGAAGTTGGATTGGGTATGTTGGCATCTAAAAGTCCTACATTAGCAGGAGCTTTGGGTGAGGGTGGTTTAAGAGGTCTTAAGAGTTTTAGAGAAGGAAAGAAATCCTATGACAAAGATATGCTTAGTTATCTAACTACAAAAGCAAGTATACAGAAAACTAGAGGCGATCAGGCTTTAAAATCAGCATATTATGCACAGCTATTAAAGAATGCTGAAAACAAACTAAAAACAGGATCAATGACTACAGAAGATGCGTTAAAAATAAGAAGTCAGTTGTTGAAGCAAAGAGATGACTTGTTAGACACCATATCTGATCCTGCTGAAATTAAAGAAATAAAAGATAGTTATAACGATTATATTAAACGAATAGAGACTAGATTTTTACCAGGTTTATACAGTCCAGATAAAATTACTACTCCTAAAACAGGGTAAAGTATGGCAGACATTGTAGTAAATGATCCTCAGACAGGTAAGCCATACATAGTCAGGATAGCAGGTGATACGCCTACTAAAGACGAACAATCACAAATACAGCAATTTCTTGAAGAACAAAGACAGGTTGTGGAGGCTCCTGTAGAGCCAGACGTAAGTGATGATAAGTCAGGCACTGCAATAGGTCGTGGTGTTGGCTTAGGTATAGATGTATTGCAACAAATGTATGGTAGCACCATAGAGGGTGTTGGTAAAAAGACTGGAATAGATGCTTTGAGAGACTATGGTGCATCTATTGTTGAAACTAATGAACAGCAAATAGCTGAAAAGCAACAAGACTTCACAAGACGAGAAGACATAGGAAAAGATGGCTCTTATGTGGGCGATGCTTTTAGTTTCTATGGTGAAACACTAGGTCAGCAATTGCCACAATTTGCACCGATAATCGCAGGTGCAGCAGTCGGTCAAGCTCTCATACCCATACCTTTTGTAGGTGCTACTGTAGGTGCGTTAGCAGCTAATTTACCTTTCTTCTACGGCTCACATAGAGAGAGCCAAAAGGAGGCTGTTGAAAGAGGCATAAGAACTGAAGTAGATGAAGGCACAGCGTTTCTTTATGCTATACCTTCAGCCCTTTTAGATACCGTTGTTGATAGGTTTTTATTAGGAATACCCAAAAGTTTGGGTTTAAGTAAAGCATTACTGTCACCAAATATAGGAGGATTATTTACTCGTATAACTAAAGGGGCAGGTGCAGGTGCTGCTGTAGAAGTGCCGACAGAACTTGGTCAACAAGTTATAGAGAGATTTCAAGCAGGTCTTCCTTTAGATGATGACGAAGCTGTAAAAGAGTATGTAGATGTAGCCATAGCATCAGGTCTAGTTGGTGGTACTGTGAGAGCTACTACAAGTGCCGTTACAGGAGACACTAAGGAAAACATAGAAAAGAAAGAGGCTGCCCTAGCTAAACGACAGCTAGACATAGACAATGCCTTGCAAACGGCAGAGGCTAAAGAGTTACAAAAAAACGCAGAGAAAAACCTAGAAGAGGGTTTTGATGGTGTATTGCCTGTGGATAGGTCTATTGAAGAGGCAACCGTACTTACATCACCCACTGATCCATCTGAGGATCAGGCTATAAGAAGAGAAACTGGTGAGATAAGGGTATTCGATTTAAGACCAGAGTATAGAAATATACTTCTTGATGAGAGGAGAAAGGCAGACATAGAAGTTGATAATCCTGTTACTGACTTACAAGAAATAAAAAGATTCTTAGAGCCTCGAACAAGACGAGGGTTAACGGCAGAGGTAGCCAACGAAATCAACACTATGAATGTTCCTAAGAGGTTCGAGGAAAGTCAGTACAACACTGTTGTTAATTATTTCAAGAAAAAGAGCGTTGATACGAAAGGACTAACAAGGGAGAACATAGTTGATAGGGTTAAGAAGATACTTGTTTCAGGCAAACAGGCAGATGAGGGTGGCGATGTTACGAACACGACAGCGAAGAGAATTACTGACCAGATGGTTCTGGATGGATATATAAGTCTTGCCAAGCCTGAATCAAAAGGAAACGACAGAATATATGTTATTAATGAAGAAACTATTAATGACAAAAGAAACAAGGAAATAGAGAACGCTAGAAAGCTACTTGAGAATGCAAAAGAGAGAAAGCCCAAGATACAAGAAGAGCGTGAAGAAGCGTTTTCAGGGCCAGTAGACAACAGTATTCAGGCTATTCTTGCTAGGAGTGACAAGCAAAGAAAGCTAGATGATGTAAATGGTGAGATCAGAAGATTAAACTCAACCATATCTAGGCTTCAAAAAGAAATAAGAGAGTCTAATCCTACCTTAAATCTAAGAAGAAAAACAGCGACAGAGATTAATCCTGTACAGCAAAAGGTTAACAATGCTCTCATTACGGCAGAGAAGGCTGCTGAGTTTCGTCAAGCTGATAAAGACAAGGAAAAAGTACAGTATATCAACAAGAGAGATGACGTACTAAAATCCTTAAGAAAGTATATGGGCAAACTAGGATTAGCCGATGTTAAGCTTGTTGCTGAGAATGTTATTGGCACTCAAGGAAAAGACTTATCTAAAAAAGACTTCATCGTAGAGGGTGAGTTTAATGATTCGGATGGCAGACGCATAATCAGTCTAGCCATGAGCCTCTATGACAGAAACCTGTCTAACACAGAGTTTGAGCAAAGACTTCAGGGTGTTTTAAATCACGAGGTTATACACGCTGTAAAGAGCCTTGGTTTGTTTACAAATGATGAATACAAATCCTTAGTTAAAGCAGCTATGACAAGAAAGTATGTCGTTAAGGATGGCAAGAAACTCATAGAGAGAAAGTATACATACTTCGATAGAGCCAAAAGTTTATATCCAAATCTTAAACAAGAGGGCGTACAAGAAGAGGCCATAGCTGAGATGTTCCGTGACGCTATGGATGGTAAGTTTAAACTAGTAGGCCGTCCAAAGACACTAATGCAAAGGTTTATTGACTTCTTCAAGTCCATATTCAATGCCCATGAGGAAAACGGTTTCCAAAATGTTGACGATATATTTGAGGGCATTAGGACAGGAGATATAGGGGAGAGAGCGAGAACTGATGATCGTGAATACTTAAATACAAAAGAATCACCTAAAGCTGAACAAGGTAAGCAGTCTAGGAAATCACTGGGAAGACAAGACCCATCGGTTGACTTTGCAGAGGACGGTGTCAGGGCAAACAAGTTACCTCATCAACTACTGGTTAGAAATAAAATAAGAGACCCTAGAGATGTTCCAACTCCTGTGGTTCAGGAGTTTACGCCAAATAATAAAGAGGCTGTTCTTGCCAATATAGACCAAGCGTTGGCGAACAACCCAGAGGCTCTCTCATCTATAGACAACTGGCTTAAATTAGAAAGCGAAGTTTTTGGTGACACCCATTTACCTGTTCCTCCGTTTAAGGCAATAGAGTATGCCAACAGCCCTCAAGCTATGGCAGATCAATTATCTCTACTAACACCTGAGATGAAGAAAGGTGTTGATGAAGGATTTAGCTATGTAAACAGACTAAGAGATTTGTATAACAACAAAGAAGCAACACCTAAGATGACGGCAGATTTATTTGTTTGGGGATTACTATCAAGAGGTGCAGGTCCAGTTCAACAAGAGGGTGCATTCATTGATATAATTGATGATGCAAGAGGTTTAATAAACAAAGTCGTGGGAGGAAACTTTACTGAGGCTGATAAGGAAGTATGGAAAAGCACTATAAGTAAGTCACTTCCTCTTGGCTCCCCAGGTAGACAAGTTACACAAAATGTTAACGCTACGGCTGATTTGCTCCTTGAATTATCTAAACCATTTGGAGATCAGACTGTATTGCAAAGAATACATGACATGATTGGTGACCCCAATGTTTCAGCCAAAGAGATAAGAAGAGAGTTTTTTAGACTTACAGACAGAGCAGGCATAGATAATAAAGTTGTATCTTTTATACTTCTTGTGGCAGGTCGTGATGATGTTTTGGTTATGGATAGGATACAGGGTAGACATTTATGGGATGATGGCTCTTTCAATGATTTCAATCTCTATGATGGCTATAGGAAAGAAGGTTCAACAGCTAAAGAGGGATTACAAGCTATATTCAGAGGGCCAAGGTCAGTGGTTATCACAGAGGCTCTTGAAGATGGATTAAGAAAGAATGTAGAGGAAACATACAAGATACTAGGAAGGCCAGAGGATGCCTCTTTAGGTAGATGGCACTGGGAAAACTGGGTTATAAAAGGTGAGCAAGTTGTTAGTCATAGCACACTAAAAGCTGTGGCTGACCAGTCAGCCGTTGGCACATCGGTAACAGAGGGTAAGTTTGCCACATTCTCATCTGGAACAAGATATCTAAAAACTGACAAAGGCACTGTTGTAGAATTTCCACTATCTGACGGAAACTTTGTCTATATGACACCAACTAGACAAAAAGAGTTTGAAGCGTTTATAAAAAATGCTAAAAATAAAATTGTACCTAGAAATTTTAAGGTATCTGAAAATATAAAAAAACCGTGGTTTGAAAATCCACAAGTAGATAGAGGAAAATTAGATGAAACAGCAAGAAGATTTGAAAACGCCAGAGAATCAGTTCAAGGATATATTGAGAGGACTGGAGAAGTCGATACTGCCACTAGAGTTGGACGACAATCAAGAAGAAGAACAGGAGAAGACAGAGGAGAGTTAAGCCCAACTCTCTTCGATGTAGCTCCACAGCAAGACCTAGAAAAACTATCAGAGGCTGTAAACAGGCTTGATGAACAAGTCGTAACGCCAAATGTTAAGTATTCTCGTTTAGCAACTAAGCCATCTAATCCAAACGCACTGCGTGAGATACCCATAAACTTTGAAAATGTTCCTATCGATTACAAGCGACAGCTTAGTGAGTCGGCACTGAGATATGCCTATGGCTATATAAGGGAGCGTGGTGGTGACGTTTTACCTGTAACATACACAGATGGTAATCACGTTGTTCTCAAGGATGGTCGAGAGGGTGGTTATGGTGCATGGCACATTGTAACAAGAGGACACGACAAAGAAATAAGAGATGCCACAGGTCAGGAGCCTGATCGAGTCATATACACCATGATGAACAAAATGATTCAGCAAGAGTATGGCAATGCAGGATATCAGGGAATAGAAGTCAAAGCCGACACTGGTAGAAGTATACAGCTAACATGGGAGGCTAACAGACCAAAGGGTTATCCTCCTATAATACTGTCTTTGATGTTCCAACCAAGCACCAAGGCTTACACTGTTAGAACCATATATCCAACAAGAGAGCAAAGAAAGCCAAGGCTAACTTTTCAGACAGATAGAAACAGATCAAGAAGGCCAAGCCAAGATAGCCCCTTTGCATCCCTTCAACAGCTTAACCTACAATCACCCGCCAGAAGGAGCGTAAGGCGGCTCAGTGTGGCTCCTACAGGCTCTCAGAGCTTATTTGGAGCAGAGGGTACGTTTGGTGAGTTAGATCAGAGACTACAGGCCACAACATACACTAATTCTCTACAGGCAATAGAGAAGGTGATTCGTGGTGGAACGCTAGGGTTTGTATCCCAAGAGAAAGCCAAGAAGTTAGCCACAAGTTTTATATCTAAGTTTCAAGACAAAATGATCCCTGTGGCTATCATGCTTGATGAATTAAAAAAGAAAGGTCTTAAGCTAAGGGATGCCTTTGATCCGTATCTACAGGACGAGCTATTCTATGGTATCACTGGTAAGGAAATTACCACCAGACAGGACGGTATATACAACGATATTGTACAGGGTATTAAACGTCTTGTAGTCACAGACAGTGATATAGATGGTCTTATAAGTGCATCCAAGGCAAACAATCCCTTGCGATCCAGTTTTGTTGACGAGCAAATAAAGGCAGGCAAAGACAAGAAGGTGGCTTTGTTTGAGGCATATCTATATGCACAACACGCCAAAGAAAGAAACGAATACATACTAGAGAGAACATCAGAGGACACTGGGAATATGGTTCCCAATGAGGTTGGCTCTGGTATGACAGACGCAGAGGCTGATGCCATAATTAACTGGTTCGACACATACGCCAACAAAACACAGGTTGATGTTATAAATAATCAGGTAAGAGAAGTGGTAGCTGATACCAACAGAATAAGACAAGATGGTCAGTTGTCACCTATATTTGATGCAGACGATGCCCCTTGGAAATCCTATGTGCCTCTCAAGGGTTCTCTTGACCCTGATGACGAAACAGCCGAACTGTCCAACAGACCTGTAACAGTTAACAAGCAGATAAAGGGTCGAGAGGATAGGCGTGTAACAGGTAGAAGTAAGTATGCCACTGATATTATGGGTAACCTATTTCAGCAAAACACTACAGCTATTCTACGAGCCGAAAGAAACAAAGTTGGCTTGTCCATGCTTAATCTTTTAGAAACAAACGATCCAGATATTGTCACAACGACAGAGGCTGACTTAGCCAGAACAGACTTCGGTAGTGTTATACAAGTTGTTCCTAGAAAAAAAGTTGTCGATACTCGAACAGGTGTAATAAGTCAAAAACCAGTAACAGCGCAAGAAATAGCGTTAGACCCAAATGTTCTTATAGTTAAGAGGCGTAATCCAGAGAACGAAAAAGAAATACAGGAAGTGGCTATAGAGTTTTCTGACCCACGCATAGCCTCAGCTATGAGAGGTGACAGCTTGGTATCTCCGTCACATGGCATGAGTGGTATACGTTTTATGGCAAGGGTAAACAGGTTCCTAGCCTCCGTTAACACCAGTTACAACCCTGCCTTTATCGTTCCTAACCTCTCTCGTGACTTTATCACAGCGTCTATAAACATAGCTCAGTATGATTTGCCAAACGTACAGCGTGACATGATTAAAAATGTTCCGTCATCTATGAGGGGAATAAAAAGATTTGTATTTGACAACGATAGAGATTCTGATGAAGCCAAGATGTACGAAAGATTTCTAAACGCAGGTGGTCAGAATGTTTTGAACACTGTCACGACACTAGCTGATCAGGTAAGAGATATAAACAAAATTATGGGGAATGTAGCCAAAAGACCTATAAGAGATAGCTTTGTTGGTAAGGGTGCAAAGAAACTAGGGTCACTGCTTGAGAATACAAACATCGTGGCTGAAAACGCCATGCGTGTAGCTACATTTAAAACGCTTGTAGAGAAAGGTTTTTCTGATGCACGAGCAGCCCAAGCAGCCAGAAATGTAACAGTAAACTTTGCTAAGACAGGTGAGTATGGTCGTATCCTAAACTCTATGTATCTCTTCTACAACGCCTCTATACAGGGTACATTTGCAGCCCTACAGGCAGCTTCGAAGTCAAGGAAAGTGAGAGCCATGTGGGCAGGCCTTATAGCCTATGGCTTGATGCAAGACCAGTTGGCAGCTCTGTTTGGTGAAGAAGACGAGGATGGCAATCTAATATACGACAAGATACCTGACTATACTCTTGAGCATAACTTAATATTACCTGACTTGGTTGGCGTTACAGATAGATCATTCATCACTATACCATTTCCATATGGATTTAATATGGCATTCAACACAGGTCGATCCTTAAGTAGATGGAGTAGAGGTGCATACACAGCAGGTGAGGCAGCCAATAGCATGGAAGGAACACTGTATGAGATTATTAATCCTATTGGTGGTACAGAGGGTTTCTTAAACTTTGTTTCACCTACTATTGGCGATCCTTTTATCAGTGTAGCGAGAAACATTGATTACGCAGGAAGACCTATATACAAAGAGCCATCACAGTTCGGTATAGCAAAACCTGATAGCCAGTTGTACTGGAACAGCACAACAAACACAGCCAAGTTTATAGCTGAGAAGGCAAACGAATTATCAGGGGGAACCAAAGGAATTTCAGGTGTTATCGATGTTAACCCTGCACTAATAGACTATTGGTTTGAATATACGATTGGTGGTTTGGGAAGATTTGTAAACAATGTGGGTGACTTGGCAGTAGGTGCAGTCACTGGCGATCCAAAGGGATTGCTTATTGATGGATTTACAGAGGAGAATGTAAGAAGACTTCCTATAGGTAGAAAGTTTGTTTACTCCGTATCAGAGAGAGAGGATGTAGGGGAGTTTGTAAAGAAAAGGGATAGGGTTCTCACAGCGTTGCAAGAATTAAAAAGAGTAGCTAAACAGGGTGATAGTCAGGGATATAAACAAACTCAAGAAAGATTTAAAGATGAGTTAAAGATAGCAGGTCTTATAAATGGATATAACAATGCCAGAAATAGACTTATGAGACAAAGAAATCAAATACAGCAAAGTGAACGTATACCTGAGTCACAAAAAGAAAAGCTCATAGAACGATACAACGAAAGAATACAATTAATTGTAGCCAAAAGTAATATGGCTATGAGAGACATCGAAGTATCGTTCCTAGAGGACTTGCTAAATTAATCTCGTCTGTGTGATTTAAAATCTCTTTTCTCTGACAGAGACACTTTAACAGCCCTTGCACTTTCTAATGAGTAGTCAATGTGATTAAGTTTATCATATCTTTTCTGAGCCATATCAGTCTCACGTTGGACAGCAAACTCTCTAGCTTGCTCCTTGTCTAACGCTCTGACCTTTCTGGTTCTTCTATACTTAACCTCCACGACTACATCGAAGGACTTGGCTTTATAGTAGTCCTTCGAGTGACGCTCAATCATGCTAGAATGGGATATCATCTTTTTCTTCCTTCTTCTTGACGGTAATAGGACTTGCTTTGACAGAGAAGAACTGACCCTTCTTGCCATCCTTTACCCAAGCAGCAAGGGATATTCTAGGGAACCCAGTGCCTCCATCAAAGTCTATGGGAGTACCTTTTCCGTTCACCTTGCTATCCATTTGCTGTCGAATAGCGTCAATGACCTCCTTAGACAAATCCAGTTCGCCTGTGTAGTCAGGTTGACTATCAGTGCTTTTATAATTGTTGGTGTATAACGCACCACTTACGCCTCTATATTCAGCCATTTATTTTCTCCTTTCTTTGCTTAAATAAATCGATGATTTTATCGTAAACATCTACAGCATTCTGCTTTAGATTCTCTAGTGTTGCCTCCTCTCTCTTGTAGTAAGAGTTTAGATGGTCAACAGTTTTAATTTCAGGTAGAGCCATATCTCTATACACTTCGATAATCTTCTCGCCATAATCTCCGACTTTCCTAATATCCACTTTAGTATCCACTTTCGTAAAATTATCATTTTTAGGAATATCTATAATTAGGGTTGCTGGCTTAATGTTTTTCTCTTCTAACTTCTTAACTTTCTCCTCAACCTTTTTTACTTCTAATTTCTCAACCTCAGTAGGTATATCGGCTATATCTTCACCAGAGTAAATATGAACACCTAAACCATGAAGAGATATTGCTTTTGCGAGGCATCTTTGAAGAGATGTATTAACCTCAAAACTATTTGGGTTTTGTATGGCTTTGTTTGCGTAGTTAAGAACAGGTAACATCTCTGTTATGGACTTGCCATTTACAGTTACAGTTACTTTGGTGAAACACCATCCTTGCTCATCCTTGAAGTAAGGAAAGCCTTGTTCATTACAATGCTTTTCAAATGTGGCATCTGGGAAGATATCACACAATGCACTCCAAGCCATTGCCCAAGAAATGTAAGATAGATTGTTCTTTTTCTCTACCATATTTTTCTCTTCAACATTTACAGCCTTTAGCTGATCCCATGCAGGATTATCTGTCATTCTTTTTCTCCTTGTTTTGCTTTTGTTTTTTATTGTTAAATTGATCTGTGGATATAATGCTCGTCTTCATATCCTTCTTCATTGCTTTAAGTTTCTCAATGACACTTGGTTTGAAATGCCTTACCTGTCTCATGCGTGTGTCAGGCTTAACCTTCAAAGCAAATCGCTCCTCAAAATCGTTATCGTCATCACCCATTTACTGCCTCCCTTTCTTCTTTCCATTGGTGACATATGTCGGCAACTGAACAATAGTTGCCAGTACATCTTTTTGGTTCGCCCTTCCTGTATTCAAGATAAGGCTTTTTATCAAACTTCTCCGTATTGATAAATTCTTCTGCATCCTCTTTAGTTCCAAAAACTTTCTTTGCCTTCTTGTTTCCCTTGAGCATAACAGCCCACTTCTCAGGCTGTGACCATCTCTCTGTGTCGGTACACTTAGGAAAAAAGGCATCCACTGGTAGGTCTGAATCTTTCATAACAGTAACCATGTCACTGGCTGACCTGTGCAGAGCCATGCGAGAACGCACATAGACATCCCTTTCATTAAAAGACCACAGTGGTATGTCCACAAGAACAATAGGAGCCTGTGGATAGTTGTCTTTGTTTCTGGCATCCCTTTGTTGCCAGTCTCTCAGGATCGCACATATCTTTAGACTTTTAACTGGCTTATCCTTGTTCATCTCAACAAGGTGGGCATAGCAGTTTAATTGTTCATGCCATGCCTGTTTATCGTATATGACTGACCACACTGAGGTGACCTTATAGTCTATAATGTTTATGCCATCGTCATCGATCTCTTGCTGATCAATAGCTCCTGATAGTGTCCACCCATCTATGTCTACAAACAGGCGTTCCTCTTTGACTAGTGTTTCTGATTTGGCACTTTCTAATATGTGATGCACTGCCGTACCAAACAATGCCCATATGTTATCGATAACATCGAAGGATATTTCTTCCTTATATTGCTCCTTCATCATACGAACTCGTGGAGCATCGATTAGACTAGTGACTGATATATCAGCCTGTCCTCTGGAATAGGTGTCCTTCTTGGCGAAATTGACAAACGCCTCTGGTAGGTTATGCTTGTTTGTAATCATTTTGATTTTCCTTCTGAGGTTAATATATGAATTTATTGAACAAAGATCAAGATTTTGTTGAACAAAACTTTGATGTTAAATTTGAGATACTGGGAGAGCCTGCATCGAAGGCCAACCAGAGAAAACTTGTAAAGATACACAACAGAGTGGTTCCAATTAAATCTAAAAAGGCATTGGCATACGTTAGTGGATTTAAAAAGCAATGCCCACAACTTGATCCTCTTATAGAGTGTGACGTAGCCATAGAGATTATGATTTACTATGCCACAAGGAGGCCAGATTTAGACGAGAGTTTAATCTTGGATTGCCTACAGGGTTTTATTTATAAGAATGATAGACAGGTAAAACAGAAAACAATCTACTGGGGTTTAGATAAGGAGAACCCTAGAGCTATCATACGGCTAACACCATTCGATAGCTATGGTATACCAAGTGGTTTATTATAATAGGTATACCATATAACATGGTATACCATGTATTGTACTGTGTTTTTCTAAGTTGACCAGAAAAAAAAATTTTATTAATCTGGTCTGAGCAAAACAAATGAGGTGAATCGTGAACGTAGAAAGTATTCTCGACACGATACATGGGTATAGTATAGGTCAGTATAAACTGCGTTGCCCAAGTATAGAGTGTCAAAATAGAAAAAAGAAAAATTTAAAAACTTTATCTGTTAATATTACGGCAGATAAATTCGTCTATATGTGTCATCACTGTGGTACATCTGGGGCAAAAAGATTCGATGAAAAAGGAGAGGTATTTGGTATGGAGTTGGTGAGGTTAAACGAGGTAAAGCCTCTGTCAGACAAAGGCAGAGAGTGGTTAAAGTCCAGAGGGATAACAGAAGAAACAGCCGATAAGTTAGGCATTAAAACAACACACAACTACATACAAAGCATAGGATCAAAAACAGAGTGTATAACCTTTCCCTATCAATCCAATGGTCACAAGTACGCCTCCAAGATAAGGTCGATCAGTGAGAAGGGTTTTGCCTGTGATGGGTCACCTAAAACTTTCTTTAACATCGATAACATAAATCCAGAAGAGCCTTTAATAATATGCGAAGGTGAAATGGATTGCTGTGCTTTTGTCGAGGCATCAATAAGTAATGTATGCTCAGTGCCTCATGGAGCCATTATGAAGGTTACTGATGGTCGTATTGATCCATCAGACGATAATAAGTTTCGTTTTATCTGGAACGCCAAGGATATCATAGAGAGTGCAGAGAAGGTTATTATTGCAACCGACAATGACTCAGCAGGCATAGCTATGGCAGAGGAAATGGCTAGACGTATTGGTAAAGACAAGTGTTGGAAACTGGATTACCCAGAGGAGTGCAAGGATGCCAATGACGTTATTGTAAAACATGGTAAGGACGTTCTCAGGGAAATCGTTGAGAACGCCCAACCATATCCTGTGGCAGGCCTATATAACCCATCAGACTTCTATGAAGAAGTACATGAGATATACAACAAGGGATTTGGCAAAGGGAAAAGCACAGGATATTCCAATGTCGATGAATTTTACAGCGTTGTCGAAGGACAGCTTACTATTGTTACAGGTCATCCTTCATCAGGTAAATCTGAATTTGTTGATTCCATCATGATGAATATGGCAAGAGAGTTTGAATGGAAGTTTTCCATTTGTAGTTTCGAGAATGAACCAAAGGTTCACATTGCTAAATTAATTTCTAAATATATTGGCAAGCCATTCTATGAGAGTGACAAGCCAAGAATGACCGAAGACGAACTAGAAAAGGGTAAAAAGTTTGTCTCCGATCATTTCTCTTTTTTATATCAGCGTGATGGTAGCTTAACAAGTCTGGATAGTATTATCGAAAGACTTCGAGTGTCGGTTATGCGTTATGGTATTCGAGGTGTAGTTATCGATCCCTACAACTACATAACAAAAGCTAACAATATGTCAGAGACAGATTACATCTCTGATATGCTGACACGACTGAGAGTGTTTGCCCAGTCTTATGGTGTTCACGTTTGGTTTGTGGCACATCCCACAAAGATGATGCGTGATAGTACTGGTAAAGTACCACCACCAAAAGGATACGATATCTCTGGATCATCAGCGTGGTTTAGTAAATCAGACTGTGGAATGACAGTACACAGGCCAAGACCTCATCAGGATGACGTTACGCAGATCATGATATGGAAGATGCGTTTTAACTGGATAGGTAAACAGGGTTCCACAGAGCTATCCTTTGATACTGACACAAGTCAATACAGGGAATACATAGAGCCAAAGATTATACAGCCTCCTGTGGTGGAGCCTAAAAAGATCAAGATACCTGTTAAAGAAGAGGATGACTTGCCTTTTTAGACCACTACTGCTACATATAGTGTAGACCAAAGGTCGAGCCTCGCCCTTTGTTTTGCTTTATACACTAAGGGAGGACTTGTTCCTCCCTTTTTTTATCTGCTCTTCTAACTCCTTTTTTATGTCTGACATAGCATCAATTAAGCAATCAATTTTCATAACATTATGCATTTCTTTATATAAATCGGTAAACTCAGCCTTTAGTTCTCCTGAGTAAACATCATATCTGTGTCTTATTATGATTGACTTATGTCTCATTTATTACTCCCTTTTTTATTACATCATTAACTATACGTTCACACACTTCCACAATGTCTAGCCAGTGGGAGTTATCAGGTTGAACATGAACGTGCCTCATACCTGCGTCTATGTAATAATCACTATCCTCATCCCACTGACCATCTTCATCCATGTGAACTGATGAACTACTTTCAATCCAGTAATCATAGTCATCATACTCAAGAGTAAGAAAGTCATGCTTTCTCACAAGATATCTTGCCCTGTTTTGAGCCTTCTTGATAGAAGATTGCTTGGCCTCTACAGCATTAAGAAGTACAGCAATCTCCCCTTTTCTTTTTTCCAAGTGTTCTATCCTAGAAGTTACCTCTTTTAATAACTTTTTGTCGGATTTAATTCGTGATTTTATATCAGTCATTTTATCCTTAAGATAAGTGACCTGATCTTTTTGTTTCTCCTCACCTGAGATAAATAATCTTATTCCCATAATTTCTCCTATGATTTGTTTAAAAGTTTATGCCTTAGTGAATTAAATGGACTGCAACAGCCAGAACCAAAGGCAGGACTGATCTCAGCACCATTCTGAGGCGATCCTAGCACTATCTCTTCATATTTAGTGCAAAAGTACTCCCCTGACCTAGCCCCGCCTAGAAATCGACATGAGGGGTTCTCAGGGCTTGTGACCTCGCCAAAGCCACAAGGTGCAGTCTGGCAACAATAGCCAGAACGTATACATGGTTTCATGATTTTCCTTTGTTTAATTTAAATCGGACTTAAATAGCGATTTAAATCCGTTTTTTTATATATCGTATCTGATATGCTAAATTGTCAGGCTTGATAGGGAGGGTTGATCTACCCAAGTAACTCAGTTGAGCAATGCTATCATCCCTCCCACACCTACAGTAATATGCCTTGGATAGGTATATCAGCACTTGAATCGTAACGTCTTGATACACCTCTAGGATAATCCTGTTGGTCATAGTTTATCAGTTTGGTTAGCCTTCTCTTTTCTGTCTTGCTTGCAACAATAAAGATATATCGATGTTTGCGTGGTCGCTCGACAACCTCGAAGGCATCGCTGTTCATACGCTCCTCAAGAGTGTACTGCTCACAGATTGTCTTACTGTGGGCGTTACTGTTCTTCTCTCTCCATTCGGTACGCTTATCGGACAAGCCTGTATAAAGAAAGTTACACGCCTGATAAATTATACCGACATGACCATAGGATGTATCGGCATAGGATATAATAATTTTTGGTTTAGGCAGTTGCTGTAGACTGTTAGCCACAAGAAACGATGCCTCGTTTTTACGATTGTCTAACAGGCATAGCCTATTTAATTCAAACACTTTAGCTGAGTGATCCTTGCCACATACGCCATCGCATAACGATGGACTGGGAGGCTTACCATAAGTGACAACACCGACAAGCTCATGACCTTTTATAAGGCCGTAGGCGTAGGTTATACTAGGCACTCTCTTGGCGTAGTGCTTTTCTTTTAGCCACTTGTGTGTCTCCTTCCCTGTTATGGGTTTGACCAATAATTCTTCTGATAATTTATTCATGTGTATTCCTAAAAAAGGAGGTGAGTTTCCCCACCTCCAGTCTGAAGGAAAATCAAACTATGAAGTAATCATGATTTGATTTCCCAGAGTTAACATCTTTACGCCTCACCATCAATGTCTTTCTCTGTGCCTTCCTCAATGCGTATCATATCCAACTTGGCTTTGATCATATCGAGTAGGGTGTAGAGAGCTACATTCTTTTTAGGTGCATAAAGAAACATCATCTCAATAGAGTATAATGTGAGAGCCACAGCAAAGTCCTGTGGACTAACATCCTTGCTCTTAACTATAGGCTTAAGACCAAGAACTATCTTTTCAAACACTGGAACATAGTTCTTTGGATTATCCATNTATGTTTCGTTTAACTCCATACTGTCCAGTAAGAACTTTATGTTTTCCATNTTNCTATCTGTCCTCATTGTTTCCTCCTTCATTGGTTATATCTGGGTCAAATAAATAGCTAACTGATGATAAGTGATGCTCCTCCATAGCTAAGTCTAGGTTCTTCATATCAACCTTATACTTCACAACTAGCTCCAGTACGTCTAGCTTAATCATTGATATAAGGCTTTGAATGATAGTCGCTGACTTATCGACATCGCTCCATCGATGAAGATAATCTCTCTCCTTGTCATTGATTTGTTTTATCAAGGCATTGAGGTCATCAATCCTTTCCTGTAGTTCGTTCATGATTTTCCTTTCCAATTATTGTTTTGTAGAATAGCCATAGCCACTCCAGTAGCATAGGCATACCCACCAGAAATATTAAGACAATCCAGAGGGTAAACCCAAAATCTATTAACTCATTCATATTACTGCTCCCATCTATAGAATATGTGGCTGTCTATCCTTGCCACTTTTGTTTTTGTTTTACGCCACGAGGGATAGACATAATACGCATGGTAGTGGGTTGATCCCTCAGTGAAATCAACCATGCTCCCATCCAGTACTATTGACGCTACTTGTTGTGCCTTCAACCATGCCTGTTTATTCTTAGGTCTATCAGGCTTGCCATCACAATACCAAGAGAACTGGCATTTCCCCAACACGACTTTGTCGTTCTTATATCTAAGTCCTTGCTTGACGACTCCACAGACTGTGTCAGGAAATCTCTGGTCTTCAACTCTATTCATCACCACTAGCGATACAGCCATCTGTGATGCCATGTTCTCGCTCCTAGCCTCAAAGTAGACGTTAAGAGCGAGACACATAAGAGCCTCAGCCATCATCGGAGAAATGACCTCCCTTCATGATAGCCTCCAGTTTGTCATCGACTTGTTTTTTTATGCCCTCAAGATAATCTTTAGTTCTGGGAATAGTGTACTCGACTTTAACAGTCTTTGATCCGTCACTGTTTNTTTCTTCCTCAGTCTTGACTGACCATCTTTCTAAAGGACAACTATTATGCCAGAGCCAAAACAATGTTTCGGCAGTGAACTCTTTTTTACTAGCCATTACTCTCCTCCTTTTTTGCCTTGTTAAGTTTTTCGTGTAACCGAACCCACTCACGACTATCGGCAGGGTGAACTTGATCGCTAAATCTCCACCACATTTCGTCCTGTTTCCATCCTTTCAAAGCATCATAGGGAAACGTATATCTTTCGAGTTCATCTATTTGCTCCTGTATCTGAGCCACCTTTGATTTACTAGCCATTACTTATCCCTCCTTATTGGTAAGCCTAGTTTCTTCATCTCATCGATAGTGTATTGAGATAAATACTTCTCAGGGTTCTTCCTTCTTTCCTCACTGACATCGGCAAGGGTCATGGTTTTACGAGACTTGTTTTCCTCTTCCTCTTCCCAAGTCAAAATCATTTTAAGAAGACTTTCGGCACACTCATTTCTACCATAGAATATCTCAGGTGCGTCACACACATTTACAGGGTCTTCACCTCCATCGATACGCTCTTTAATTCTTTTGTATGTTTCGACTTCATTGACGAGCCACTCAACGACTTTATTTAAAACTACTTTTTCCATTACTCTAATCCCTCCAGAAAGTTAATTACGTTATCTATACAGTTACCTACACTGGGAGTACCTCTCCTGTTCGTTATAGTGAACTCCTCATCGATACAGCTAGGTAGGTGCTTAAGTTTTACGTTTGCCATATCGCCATAGATTTTAACCTGAACACCTTCAGCTATTCTTCTCAGGTCTTTCATGGTCGATAGTGCGTGATCTAAATCACTTCTATTGATATCAACTTTTACCATTTTGATTTTCCTTTTCTTTTAGTTCTTTGTTGATTTGTTTTATAAGCCACTCTCTATGTAGCCTCTGGTTAGAAACCACCTTCAACCTGTTATCAGGTTTCTGGTTGATAACTTTAGTTGTCGGTGGTTTATGTTTCACGCCAGTATTTCGATATCCCTGTTACCCTTCGAGGATACAAGTTTATCCCATGCCTGTCGAGACAGGGTGGCCTTAGAATTGCCACCAGACTTGCACAGTTGCTTTGTGGAGCAGTAGACCCACTTATGGCCTACGATAGCCCAGATAGCCCTGTGATCGCCTCCTAGAGCCTCTGGACAGTACCTCATAAGGAGTAGCTTGGCCCTATCCCATTTCTTTCCAATGGGTCTGCCATCCTTACGAGGCTTTTTGATTTTGTGTTTAATCATATGACCTCCCTATTTTAGTAAATGTTGTCCTCTCGAAAATGCCAACAACATCTAAACTTTGATTAACATTTAAGTCGGCAAGATCGCCTATGATGTTTTCACCATAGGCATCTAGGTTCCAGTGATCTTGTTTCAGTTCTTCAAGAGAAACAATCTCAGGCTTTGTTTTCGGATAGCCTTCCTTCCACTCTACTCTAAACCTCATGTGATATTTCCTTAATTAGAGTATCCTCAGCAATCGATATAGCTGAGGCTGTATCTGGAGAGTATTCACTAACCAGATCATAGAGGGAGGCAAGTTTCTCCTTTGCCTCCTTCAGTTTAAAATGTTTTTTGATCTCCTGTTCGTCAGGGTATTCACCACAAACTTCACAGACATATCCAGAGTGAACATACATATCGTTGTCACCATTCGGAACCTCCTCCTCGAAATACTCAAGGTGATCTAAACAATTATGTTTCATTGTACATCCCTCCATGTTGATTGAATTTTAATTTGATAGCCAAAGTCTAACGAAAACTTATTTAAGATATCGTCACTAATAGTTTTCTTACCTATGATAGTAGCAAGTGACTTTGCCTTATCGCACACTGGATAGTTCAAGACATTGCCATAAACTTCCCTTTTTCTAATAACTAATTCATTCATTGATTTCCCTTTCTATTTAAAGCCACCAGATAACCAGTGGCAGTATGCATAGACCAACCATGCTGAACACAACATGGCTAGTCCGATTATAAACTCCTGAGAGTAAACAAGATTAACGATAAACGACATGGGGATGACCCTCCTCAAAAGCCTCCATAGCCAAGTCTCTGCTAGTCTCTGTTAGTTTCTCAGCTATAGATGGTTTCTCATAATAGAAGTCTATGCTCCCCTCTGATCCCTCGTAAACATCGTTAAGCATCTTTTCTATCTGAAGATAAGAGGAGCTAACAATGTCAACACGATTGCCCCAACTAACGCAATCGGCATCCATGCCACTCCAGACTACAGCAACTTTACCATTCTCAGTTTTAGATTTGATATGGCTTATGATGTTTTCTTTCTCGACAAGCCTGTCTTTTCTAAATCGAGTGGCTATACCTACTAGCTGTTTGATTTTCTTTTTAGTGTAGTTTCCATCTCTTAACTCTGAGTAAAAACACTCTCTTAAATTTTCATCAAAGCTTTGATACTTCTCAAATACTTCTCTGGCTTTTTTGTCATATCTTTTTGCAAATTTCATTTTGATTTCCCTTCTTTAATTATTCTTTTTATTTTCTTTAAATCTTTCTCATGACCTTCTTCATAGAAATGCACCTCGTTATCCCAGTCCTCAGCACCTTCTATAGGTTCTTTAAATTTAACTGCCAAACCTATGTCTAACTCTTCAACATTAATAATGGTCATGCCTTTAAGTTCTACGCAGAAAAAATCGTATCGCTCTACATAGAAGTCTTCATTAATTTTAATATTCATACTCATTTGATTTCCCCTTCTGGGAGGCTTACGCCTCCCCCTTTGTAAAATATCCATACACACAGCGTGTACCTTCTCTGGAGCAGTCATAGGTATCGTTTATGATACCATCTACCACAGTGACTAAGTGCCTACTGACAGAGCAAATTATCGTGCCTGTGGGCAATTCGTCAGCGTCTAGGTGAACCTTGCACCCTTGGCCTATCTTCATGGTAGGTATCCAAGTCCAACCCAGTGACTCAAGGTATGGTTTATAGACCTCCTTGTAAGTGCCATCCCTAACTGACTGTCTACCCTTGGTGAGCTTTTTAGCTACCTTGGTTCTTTTGTTAGAGGCGTACTCCTTGGTAAGCCTGTTTAGATCGTCATAGACTTGCTTGTAGTCTAAGCCTGTGGCTATGGCTATAGCTCTGGGAACGCAATCGCTCACATCCCTTTTGCCTTTGAAGTATTCACTTCTGCCACCATCGTTAAAAACAAACTCCATATAATCCCCTTTCTGTTTGTTATTGCTATCGCAGACCTATTGGTTTCGGTGGGAGAGCAACTCCCACCATCATCAGTGCGAAATTAGTTTATTTTTTCCTGTAGTATTTGGAGCAACATTTTCTTGCTGTATCCCCTAGCTACACGTTTTCCAGTGGTGGTATCGATTGCAACCCAGTCATTTAGTTGCAACACCTTTAAATGTTCGTGACCATCGACAACCCATTCAGCACTTGAGTTGCCAAAGCCGTACCCATTCCATGATACCGATTTGGTTTTCTTTAGTTTAACCATGCGCCTTCTCCTTCCTGAATTGGTGGTGTAGTTGACGGCAAGCATCTAAAAGAGATTGCTTACCAATGCTTGTACCAGAGCCTTTGGCTTGCCATGTAACAGTTATGCCCCTGTAGATATGGGCCTTCTCTAACTGTCCTATGTACTCACCTCCAGTCCATACATCGGCAATGGCATCGATATCTTTACCATTTATCTCAAGGTAATAATCGAAACCCTTTTGGTTTATTTTTCTGGTTCTCATGTAGTCTCCTTCTGGGTTGTGAAGGTGGCACTAAGCCACCTCCTTTATTTCCTCTTTAGTGTCTCCCTTAGTGTTCTTTTCATTAAGATCATTAAGGTAAACGATTGCCTTGGATGCCTCAGTGCAAGCCTTGTGAAGTATGGAAGGCTTTTCCTTCAGTGCCTTTATCCAGTTATCCAGATAAGCCACATTGTTTTGAGTAGGCTTTGCTGATATGCCAAACTGTTGCATCAGCATCATAGAACCAAGCTCTGCGACTAGCTCTTCAAAGGCGTAGTTTTTACTGCCGAAAGCTGTAAACTCTCCACCACCTCTATTGAGCCTATGCTTAGGCTTAGTCCAGTGGATTAGCTCGTGTGCTAGTGTCGAATACCATTCAGTACTTGATTTGAAGGTAGAGTAAACAGGCATCCCAACAGCATCAGTCGATGGCCTGTACCATGCTCCATTAGTGCTATCGATAATGTTAGCACCAAGTGAGTCAAAGAATGCGTCTATCTCTGGCACTTTCTGGTCAGGGTTTGACTTCTCTGGCTTAGGATAAAATCTCTCAGGTAATCCCTCACACTGGCAAGCATTAAACACGCCACCCTTTACAGATCGGTAAGAAGTCCAAGACCTTTGCTCTTTTTTCTTGTTGCCTTTGCTATCGGTAACTTCCTTCTCAATCACTACAGGAACGCCATATACAACGCCATGATACGCCTTCTCTCCTTTTTTGACGTTACCACCTAGCTTTTTACAAGCATTGTAGGTAAGCCAATATGGGGAGGTGTAGCCTTTTAAACTTGTCTCAATCATTAAGGCTAACTGGTTACCACCTTTGTAAATCTCTCCATCTACGTTTTTATGTGCAGATATTCCTGATGGGTTCCATCCTCTTTGCCAATCAAAAGACACGCCATCCTGTAAAGCCTTTTCTAGCATTGGAATGGTTAGCGTACCAAAAGAGTCGATAATATCTTTTGTTTGTTGATCTTTTTTCTTGGCGTATTCTTTAGCTTGTTCTGGTGTAAATTTTTTCTTAGTCATGAGTTTTGATTTCCCTTTTTTGTTATTGTTAATTAACCAAATAATTTTTTCATCTCAGTAAATACTACGTTGTAGGCGTTAACCTCAGTCTCGAAACAATCGAAAAAAGCCTCAGTGTAAGACTGATTATCCCACGCTTTATTCATGAACTCCATTCCCTCTAAAAGACTGCCACCACCTAATCTTTCGATAATACTGTTTGCTTTTTCTGAGGTCATGGTTACTGCGTTTCTTGATGGTATATTAAACATTTTGATTTCCCTTTTTTTGTTTTGCTATCCTAGACCCTTGGGTTTCGGAGAGGGTGCAACCCTCTCCATCATCAGTAGGAAGTTAGTCTGTTAACCAGATTGCATCCAAGGTTAGGCAACCTCTATGCGTTCCGATATGAACATTAACAACTCTATCGAAGTAGTTACTTATTTTATAAGCAATCATACTATTTGCCTCAGTTCTGAACCTGTAACCATCGCATTCCAGTAAGAATTGAGGGTTACCATTTAAAGAGTTCTTCATTCTTTTAACGAGGGTTAAAGTTCCTGTGTGTGAAGTAATGTTTTTCATGGTGTAATTTTCCTTCTGTTTATTACTAGTCGTTTTAGTGATTGTTTTTTTTTCAGTTAAAATCTTTCAAGATCAGGATGATCAGGAAAGTCTTTTAAGAAGTCATCCATAACGAACTCACCTTTTTCAGGCAGTTCATATTCCCCTGAATATTCTATGAACACTCCATGCTTTTTGCTGATAGCCATCAGTGAACTTTCATCTCCATATTTAGGATGCTCGTAAAATGTCCATCCATCCACACTTCCGATTAAGTCAGCTTTTAATCCATTAATGAGATATTCTCTTTTAGTTACGTTGATATATTTAGCCATGTTTTAGTTTCCCTTTTGTTAACACTGAAAAGATACCTGAACCATTCAGGCATCATCGCAAGGTTAACAGGGGCATATTGAATGCCCCTATAATTTAAGTTTGTAAGTTTGGGTTGATCGATGCTCCTTCGGTCTTGTTGCCTACTATCATCCAATCGATCTGATCTCGTTGTGCAAGTGATTTGATCCAACCTCTGCTAGTTTTATCCGAAAGGTCGGCCGACTTGTCGTTTGAGAAACTCCACCTTTGCATTCGCTCCATCGCGTTTTATGGTGTTTGTGCGTCCACCTCTAAGACAGGCTTGTGTCAGGGTTGGCTAGCTCACCTTCGCTACCGAAGAGGGCGAGAGTATGTTTGCCGAACAGGGGCTGTAAAACGAATCGGTCAAAATGACCATGTCATTTACTTAGCAGTTATTTACACTTTGTACAACAAAATATTAATATTATGTTCAATATTGTTATAACACCAATAAAACATAGGGTTTAATACTATGTTCAACAAAATACCCTCTGAGAGGCCCAAATTTGGCCACTGAGAGGCCATTGAGGTGTTCAGGTATAACAGGTCAAAAAAAGAGCTAACGGGGAAAATCAACATATTGTATCGGCCACCATTGCTGAAATACAAGATATAGGGTATATATCAATATGTAGTATGTGAGCTGTAGGTGCATACTAGATGTAGTGATTGGATAAAAATAGGTGAAAATATGGATAATAAAGGCAGTAAATCAGATAAGCCTAAATTAATGGTGGTAAAGCCTGAAAATAATCTAACAGCAAAACAAGAGCGATTTGCTCAGTTAGTCGCTCAGGGTTCAATGTCTTATAGTCAGGCTTATAGGGAGTCAGGATATAGCGTTGAGAATATGAAACCAAAATCAGTTAATGAATTAGCTAGTAGGCTTGTGGTCAAGGTTAGATCAAGGATAGATGAGATAAGAGAGAAAAACATTGCTCTATCGGAGCGAAAGGAAGAGACCTTAAAAACCTATATCGAAAACAAGTTAATGGAGATTGTAGAAAACTCAGATCAAGACTCAGCAAAAGTTAGTTCATTAGCGTTACTTGGCCGTTCAATAGCTATGTTTAGCGATAAAGTAATAGAGGAAACACAGGATGAAAGCATATATGAACTGGAGAAAAAGCTTAAAGATAAGCTAGATAAGCTAAAAGTTCTTTAATATCAATGACTTAGCACTATTGAGGTAATAAAAGGCGCATAACTTACATTATGTTATTTTTTTTACCCCACCTACCCCCACCCCCACTAGTTATCACGGCACACACGTTTACATATATATAGTAATCTGCGTGAACAATTTGCTAAAAAATGCCAAATGTCACTTTGACGTTAACAAGGTGTCTATTTTGTTTTCTAATCTGGATAGGTGTTCAAAGAGCCTGTTGATATCATCTTTATGCTCAACCTTGTTCATATATTGCTCTCTGGTTTTGTTTAGGAGAATGTCGATACGTTTTATTTCGTCACGTTGGGTTTTGATGTACCACGCCAGTGGTGCAATCACTAAGGTGATTAAGAGGTTCCACATTAAGAAAGGTTCAACTACCACAATAAACTCCTGTTATGTTCTATATGGTATACCATAAAACATATTATGGAATAATATGTTTGGTTAATCATGGTATGTGGTATACCATGGTATATGGTTAACCATATATGTAAAGGAAAATCTTTTGTCTGAATACAGAAAATATCATGCCTCCACCAAAGCGAAGAAGGAAAGAGCCTTACGGAATAAGAACCGTAGGGAGGCGATACGCCAAGGAAGAGTACGGAAAGGTGATGGGAAACATATTGATCACAAGGATGGCAATCCAAAAAATAATATGAAAAGAAACCTTCGTGTGGTATCAGCAAAGAAAAACAGAAAGAAGCAGTAATGGAGCTATCCCAGTTCAAGGATAAGATTGATTTACTCCCTGTTGATCAAAAGAGGGAGATATTGCAGTTACTGGAGAAGTATGAGGAGGCCAAGGATAGAGAGAATGCCAAGGAGGGTTTTCTGCCTTTTGTCCATATGATGTGGTCAGCCTTTATTGGTGGGTCGCACCACAAGATTATGTCTGAGGCATTTGAGAGAGTGGCACGAGGGGAATTAAAAAGATTGATCATTAATATGCCCCCACGGCACACCAAGTCGGAGTTTGCCTCTTACTTGTTCCCTGCATGGTTTCTTGGACAATACCCAAATAAAAAAATTATTCAGACGGCACATACGGCTGAGTTAGCCGTGGGTTTTGGAAGGAAGGTGCGAAACCTGATACAGTCACCAGATTATCAAAAGATATTCAAAGGCATCACTTTATCGGCTGATAGTAAGGCAGCGGGCCGTTGGAGTACGAATAAGGGTGGTGAATATTTTGCGATTGGTGTTGGTGGTGCTGTAACTGGTAAGGGTGCTGATGTTTTAGTGATTGATGATCCTCATTCGGAACAGGACGCACAGTTGGGGCAGTATAATCCAGAAGTGTATGACAAGGTGTACGAATGGTATACATCAGGGCCACGGCAAAGACTGCAACCAGGTGGAGCGATTATCTTGGTGATGACACGATGGGCCAAGAGGGATTTAACAGGTCAGATACTCAAAAGTATGGAGAACAAGTCAGGGATTGACGATTGGGAAGTTATTGAGTTGCCTGCGATTATGCCGTCAGGAAAGGCACTGTGGGGGGAGTTCTGGAAGTTAGAGGAGTTGGAAAGTCTAAAAGCTGAATTGCCAGTTGCCAAATGGAACGCACAGTATCAGCAAAATCCTACATCTGAAGAGGGAGCGTTAATAAAACGAGAATGGTGGAGATTGTGGGATAGCAATAACCCACCCCCCTGTGAGGCGATAATTCAGTCGTGGGATACAGCGTTTTTGAAAACAGAACGTAGTGACTATAGTGCGTGTACCACTTGGGGTGTATTTTACCATCCTGACGACACCACAGGAATAGAAAAGACACATTTGATACTGCTTGATTCGTTTAAGGCAAAACTTGAGTTTCCAGAATTAAAACGAGCAGCCTATGACAAATACATGGAGTGGGAGCCAGATCAGATGATTATTGAGGCAAAGGCATCAGGTGCGCCGCTTGTGTTTGAACTTCGTGCTATGGGTATACCTGTCACGGAGTTCACACCCACCAGAGGTAACGATAAGATTGCCAGAGTAAATGCCGTGACGGATTTGTTTTCGAGTGGCACTGTCTGGTATCCACCCACACGGTGGGCAGATGAGGTTATAGAGGAATGTGCCTCTTTCCCCTCTGGCGATCACGATGACTTAGTTGACAGTACCACACAGGCTCTGTTAAGATTTCGCCAAGGTGGATGGGTTCGAGCAGAAAGCGATGACTGGGATGACGAACCAAAATACAGAAGACCAGTGGAGTATTATTGATGGCTAATAAAAGAGAATTAATAAAACAGTTCGGCCCTAAGATTATAGAGATATATGGAGAGGACGAATTAAAATTTTTAAAAGAAAACTTTTCTGGAGAAGAGCTAGAAAAGTACATTAAACAAGATAACGACAGCTTTAAAGGAATGAGAAGAGGTGGTAGAGTCATGAAGATGCGTGGAGGTGGTATAGCCACTCAAGGAACCAAGTTTAGTATAAGGTAAATCACCATGACAGAAAAAAATAAAAAAAAGAATGGTATGACTTCCAAGGAAAAAGAAACCCTTATAGGCACAGTAGCAGGTTTAGGAGCCAGTGGTGCAGTGCTTTACCCTTCAATAAAAAAACTTTCAAAGATGATGCAAGAAAATATGAAAAAAGAAAAGAGTGCTAGAAGAGCCAGAGTTGGTGGTGGTAACATATCTTCTCAGTTTGGCATGGGTAAAAGAGGTGCAGAAAAAATGAGAAAAAATCCTTTCGAGTTAAATAAAGGTGGTGTAGTTAAAATGCGTGGTGGTGGTATTATTGCAAGAGATAGATTAAAACCAACAAAGATAACCTAACATGGTAGTTGATAAACGATTAGAGCCTTTCGAGGTTGATATAGAGAAGAACCCCTCTGAACAAGAGTTAAAAGTTGAAGTGGTAAATCCAGATGCTGTATCGATAGAAACAGAGGATGGTGGTGTTATCGTTGACTTTGAAGGTGATGTCACTGAGGATTTAGTTGGCCCTGATCATAACTCAAACCTAGCTGAGTTTCTTGAAGATGGTGATCTTGAGAAGATGGCTGCTGATCTTATTGATGACTTTGAAAGCGATAGAACATCACGAAACGAATGGTCACGATCCTACATCAAAGGTCTGGACTTGTTGGGCATGAAGATTGAAGAGCGATCTCAGCCGTGGCAAGGAGCGTCAGGTGTATTCCACCCACTCCTAACAGAAGCTGTTGTGCGTTTTCAGGCACAGGCTATGGGAGAGATATTCCCACCCAGTGGCCCTGTACGCACAAAGATAGTGGGTAAAAACACAAAAGAAAAAACAGCACAGTCACAACGTGTTGAGGATGAAATGAACTATCTTCTGACAGAGGATATGACAGAGTATCGTGATGAAATGGAGCAAATGCTGTTTCGTTTACCTTTAGCAGGCTCTGCTTTTAAGAAGGTGTATTACGATCCGATTATGGAAAGACCATGCTCTATGTTTGTCCCTGCTGAAGACTTTGTAGTCTCTTATGGTGCAAGTGATCTTATGTCTTGCCCACGATACACCCACATCATGAAAAAGACAGAGAATGAAATCAAAGAGCTTATGGTAAATGGTTTCTATCGTGACGTTGAACTAACAGACCCACAACAGGACGAATCAGAAATACAGGAAAAGTATGACGAGATGGATGGGGCTGAACACGTTTACGAAGACGATGAAAGATACACTATTCTTGAGATGCACGTTGACATTGATATGCCAGAGCCATTTCAGGATAGCGATGGATTAGCAAGACCCTATGTTATAACCATAGACAAGTCATCACGAGCCATATTATCCATTAGAAAGAACTGGTATGAAATCGATCCTAAGAAAACTAAACGTCAGCACTTTATTCACTACAAGTACCTACCAAGCCTTGGCTTCTATGGTACAGGACTTATACATCTTATTGGTGGGTTGGCTAAATCGGCTACGTCCATACTGCGTCAGCTTATCGATGCAGGTACTCTATCGAATTTACCTGCTGGCCTTAAAGCTCGTGGTCTTAGGATTAAAGGGGATGATTCGCCTCTCATGCCTGGTGAGTTCAGGGATGTCGATGTCCCTGGTGGTGCGATACGAGATTCCATTACGTTTATACCTTATAAAGAACCATCCTCAGTACTATACCAGTTGTTGGGAAATATTGTGGAAGAGGGAAGACGAATTGGGTCGGTAGCTGATGTACAAGTGGGTAACATGAACCCACAGGCTCCTGTTGGTACAACACTAGCCTTGTTAGAGCGATCCATGAAGGTGATGTCTGGGGTGCAAGCACGACTACACGCCTCTTTGAAAAAAGAACTACGCATACTAGCCAAGTGTATCCATGACTTTATGCCTCCAGAATATGCCTATGAAACAGAAGAGGGTAGCTTNTCACGAACAGAAGATTTTGACGGACGAGTGGATGTAATCCCAGTATCCGATCCCAATGCCTCTACAATGGCACAACGAGTAACACAATATCAGGCAGCCCTACAGTTAGCCCAACAAGCACCACAACTATACGATATGGGAAAGCTACATCGACAGATGCTAGAAGTGCTAGGAATAAAAGATGCAGCCGATATTATCAAACTACCTGACGATATAAAGCCGAATGATCCAGTAACAGAAAACATGGCGATCATGAAGCAAGAACCTGTCAAGGCGTTCAAGTACCAAGACCATGAAGCCCACATTGCTGTACATACTGCTGCTGCTCAAGATCCAAAAATACAGCAAATCATTGGTCAATCGCCATTTGCGTCTGCTATACAGAATGCCTTGGCAGCTCACATTACCGAACACGTTGCGTTTCAGTATAGAAAAGAGATAGAAAAGCAGTTAGGTGTGGAAATGCCAGACGAAGACAAGCCTTTACCAGAGGATGTAGAGGAAGAATTGTCAAAACTAACGGCAGAAGCTGCAGCTAAAGTGCTTAAAAAGGGTCAGGCAGAGATGGCTCAGGCCGAAGCAATGAAAAAACAGCAAGACCCACTGACAATTATACAGCAAAGAGAGTTAGCCTTGAAAGAAGCTGAGTTTGAACACAAAAAACAGCTTGATATTGCTAAATTGCAGTCCGATGTACAGAAAACCAAGTCAAATGAGAAGATACAAGGGGCTAAATTAGGTATTCAGGTGGCTACAGAGGCCGATAAATCACAGAAAAAGGCTATAAAAGACGGTGTAGACATAGGATTAAACCTTGCAAGGGATTTAGCCTCTGATGAATGACGATTATGGGCTGATTTTAAAACGAATCAGTGATCAAAAGACCCAAATACAGGAGCATTTGTGCATGGGAGGGGCAAAAACCTTCGATGAATACACTTCAATGGTCGGTGAATACAGAGGATTGCTTAAAATAGAGCAAGAAATTTTAGACTTGCAAAAGAAAGCCATTGAGGATTAAATAATCCCAACGTACTTAAACGCAAGGCAACTGTGAGCCTAAATCACTGCATGAGGTAAAAATGTATCAAGCTGTAAAAAAGGAAAGTGACGAAAAAGTTGCTTCCAAAATGCCCCAACCAAAGGGCTACAAACTCCTAATATCCCCAGTTCAAGTAGATGAGAAAACCGAAGGTGGTGTGTATATGCCAGATGCATTGAGAGATGCTGAAGGTATAGCCTCAATCATAGGTTTTGTTGTAAGCATGGGTGCTGATGCCTACAAGGATAAAGAAAAGTTTCCAAATGGTGCTTACTGCAAAGAGGGTGACTTTGTGATCTTTCGATCTTATTCAGGCACTCGATTTAAAATTCACTCACAAGAATTTAGATTAATTAACGATGACACAGTGGAAGCTGTTGTTGATGACCCAAGAGGATATAAAAGGATATGAACGAAGTAGCAGAAAAAATGGAAGAGCAAGAAACCCAACAGGATTTAGACTTTGGGGAAGATAAGCCAGTACAGTCACCAAAAGCCAATGACGCACCGTTTGAGGTAGAAATTGTTGACGACAGACCTGAAGAAGACAGAGTTGCAAAGAGAAACGAGAGTGCAACCACTAATGTTGAGGATGATGACGATGAAGCCAAAAACTATAGTGAGAAGGTGCAAAAGCGTATAAAGGCTTTAAAATACGACTATCACGAAGAGCGTAGAGCCAAAGAAGAAGCCTCTCGTCTACAGGAAGAGGCACTAAACTANGCNAAAAAACTTCAGAAAGAAAACGAAGAACTNCGTAAAAGTNTATCTGATGGTGANAGTGTCTTAATAAATCAGGCTAAAGGTAGNGTAGATGCAGAGCTAGAAAAGGCTAAAAAGGATTACAAAGANGCTTACGAATCAGGTGATCCAGATAAGTTAGTTGAGGCATCNTCTGANTTGGCAAGGATACAAAGNGAAAAACAACGTGTTGATAGCTATGTGCCACCAAAGCCACAACANCCTAGAAAACAAGAGACACCANTNCCTCAGCAANCCCAGAAACCACAGGTAAGTCAGAGAGCCTTGGACTGGGCAAATGAGAACACATGGTTCAATAAAGANAGNCGNATGACCTCGTATGCTTTTGGTGTTCATGAGGAGTTGGTAAAAAAAGGTGTTGTCGGAGACAGCGAAGAGTATTATAAAGAGATAGATAGGGAAATGCGAAAAGTTTTTCCAGACAAGTTTGACGATGTTATTGAAGATGAGGAAACGCAACAGAGTCAGACTGGCAACGTGGTTGCCCCCACCAAACGGAGTGCAAAAAAACCACGCACAGTGCGACTGACCTCAACCCAAGTGAACCTCGCTAGACGCTTGGGTCTCACAAAAGAGCAATATGCAGCGCAACTAATGAAGGATCAAGGAAATGGCTGATAGAGAACCAAGAGATAACGAAACAAGAGAAATGGAATTTCGAAAGAAATCATGGGAAAGACCTACGTTGTTGCCAACACCTAATCCCAGACCTGGGGTTAAGTTTCGTTGGATACGAACAGCGATCATGGGTCAATCAGATAACCCTAATGTATCTGCAAGGTTTCGTGAAGGTTGGACACCTGTCTTAGCCAAAGACCATCCTGAGTTACACGTTATGTCTGACATCGATTCANGATGGAAAGACAATATTGAAATTGGTGGTCAGCTACTCTGTAGCATATCAACCGAAAAAGTAGAAGCTCGTAAGGAAGCCCACAAGGAAATGGCTAACAGGCAAATGGAATCTGTGGACAACTCTTTCTTGCGTAATAATGATCCTCGAATGCCAGTTCTGAAACCAGAGCGAAGCACTCGAACAACTTAATGGAGGTAGACATATGTCTAGCATATCTGCTCCTTTTGGGTTAAGACCAGTAGGAACATTAGGTGGCGAATACACTGGTGGTTTTCGTCAATATCCTATCCTATCTTCTCAATCCACAAGGATTTGTTACGGTGATGTCGTCAAGCTAAATGATGACGGTGGAACCACAACGATAGCGAAAGATACAGGCACAAGCACAGCAACGCCAATCGGTATCTTTTTAGGATGTCGTTATATAGATGTAAGCACAAGTCAGCTTACATTTTCATCTCAATGGTCAGGTGCAGCCCATACCAGTGGTATGGCGTATGTTGCTGATGATCCAAACATTCTTTTTGCTGTACAAGCAGACGGAGCAGTCACTGATGATGATCTTGGTGCTAATGTAGAGTTAGAGCAAACAGCATCAAGTGCCACGTTTGGTATCTCTCGTGTTAGTATTGATATTAGCACAACAGCTACAACTGCAGCTTTACCAGTAAGGATTGTTGATTTTCTTGGTGGTCACGATGGTGACGAAAGAGGAACTTCATTCCCAATCATGCTTTGTAAGTTTAATTCAGGGCATCAATTGGCAACAGGTGGCANNAGTGCTGCTGCGCCAGGAGGAGGCTAATCATGGCTGTAATGAGTAGAGCAAATCTCTTAAAAGAGTTACTCCCAGGTTTAAACGCATTGTTTGGACTAGAGTATGAAGGCTATGAAAACGAACACGCTGATATCTATGAAACTGAAAACTCAGACAGAAGTTTTGAGGAAGAGGTGAAGCTATCAGGGTTCGGTGCAGCCCCAGTGAAGCAAGAAGGTGCAGCCATTTCCTACGATGTAGCACAAGAGTCATTCACTGCTCGTTTTAATCACGAGACAGTGGCTATGGGTTTCTCTATTACAGAGGAAGCTATGGAAGACAATTTGTATGACAGCCTATCAGCACGTTATACAAAAGCACTTGCTAGAGCTATGGCTTACACAAAGCAAACAAAAGCAGCGTCACTTCTAAACACTGGTTTTGATACATTCACTTCTGGTGATGGAGCGTTTTTATTTAGTGCCTCCCACGGAACCGTGGCAGGTGGTAATAACAGAAACCAACCATCAACAGCAGCAGACCTTAACGAAACATCTTTAGAGCAAGCTGTGATTGATATCGCAGCCTTCGTAGATGAAAGAGGTCTATTGATTGCAGCAAGACCAAGAAAGCTGATTGTTCCACCTGCATTGATGTTTACAGCAACAAGATTGCTACAAACAGATTTCAGAACAGGAACTGCTGATAATGACATTAACGCCATCAAGTCTAATGGGTCTATCCCAGAGGGCTTTGCTGTTAACCATTATCTAACAGATAGTGATGCTTTCTTCATCATCACAGATGTTCCAAACGGAATGAAGCATTTCGTTAGAACTCCTATGGCTACTGGCATGGACGGTGATTTCAACACTGGAAACGTAAGATATAAGGCGAGAGAAAGATATTCTTTCGGTGTATCTGATCCACTTGGAATTTACGGTTCAACAGGAGCTGCGTAAACTAGCAAACTAAGGGGGGCTTAACAGCCCCCTTTGACTTTCACCTTGACAGCGAAAGCTGACTTGCCAAGACAAGGAGATTAAGATGGCAAACACAACTTTTAAAGGAACATTACGTTCTGAGGGTGGCTACTCATCAATAGCCACAGCAACAGGTACAGGAACAGAAACCACACAGATGTCTATATCATCAGCAGGTTTTGCCTCACTTGATGCAAATACAATGGCTACCGAAGCAGGTACAGGTATCACAGGTGGTACAGGTACTGTCTACAGAAGCTCTGTAATTAGAGAAGGTGGGATTATTAAGACAAGTATCTTGATTGATCTTACAGGTCTACGATCCACAGCTAGTGGCGATATCATTGGTGTAGACGGAACATCAAATGTATGTCACATCGGACAGATTACAGCAGCCAGAAACGGAACCATCTTAGCAGGTAGAATGACTTGCTTTGAGGCTCCTACTGGTGGTGATCCAGATATCAACGTACACTCAGCTACTGAAGGTACAGGTGTCGAAGATGGGGCAATTTCAGACTTGACTGAAACCTTATTGGTAAACGCAGGAGATGCTACATTGGGTAGTGTTGTTATATTTACAGCCGTACCTGCAGCCGATGAGTTTCTATACTTAACACTAGGGGATACAACAAACGCAGACTACACAGCAGGAAAGTTACTTATAGAACTGTTTGGTTACGAAGCGTAAGTAGGGGGATAACATGGCTGATGCAGTAACATCACAAACCCTCTTTGACGGTGACAAACACGTTGTTATGAAATTTACAAACATTTCTGATGGCACAGGTGAGTCAGCCGTTAAAAAGGTCGATGTCAGTGCGTTGGAATCAGATATAAATGGCAATACTTGTACGAGTGTTGCCATAGAGAAAATCTGGTGGCAGTGCATAGGCATGAAGGTTAGAATGTTCTTCGATGCAACCTCTGACAAGTTTATAATAGAGTTAGGTGAAAATCAGAGTGGGTATCATGACTATAGTGAGTTTGGTGGTATAAAAAATAACGCAGGGTCTGGAAAGACAGGTGATATTGACTTTACTACTGTGGGTCACTCTAGTGCTGATACATATACCATCATTCTGAAGATGCGTAAAACATACTAACGTGTTTGATCCAGTAACTATTTCGGCTGCTGTCGCTACGGCAAGCACAGCTTTTAACGGCATAAAAAGAGCGTTTCAGGCAGGTCGTGATTTGGAATCTATGACACAGGACTTATCCAGATGGATGGGTGCTGTTAGTGATGTGGATGCAGCTCATAAATCTGCCAAGAACCCTACCATGTTTCGTAAAGTTTTTAGTGGGGGAAGCATTGAGCAGGAGGCAATAGAAGCCTTTACTGCCAAAAAGCGTTTAGAAGAACAACGCTACGAGCTTCAACAGTTTATTAAGTTTACACACGGAACAGCAGCTTGGGATGAACTTCTTCGTATGGAAGGTCAGATAAGGAAACGTAGGCAACAGGAGATATATGATAAAAAGATATTTAGGGAAAAAGTTATCGGTATTGTTGTTCTTACTATTGTTCTTGCTATTGGCTTGGCTCTTCTTGGTTTATTTACTTATTCCCTCATGGGGGTTGACAGAGGATGGTGGTTATCGGACTAGAGATAAATGTGTCCGTAAACAAGGTGGTCAAGAAACATTTGAGTGGGTTTGTACTGATGGAACTATTATCTATGTGGCACAATCAGAGAATATTAAGCAATGTTATACCTGTTTTTTAAAGAAGTTTAGTGATTGGACATGGGAACAGGAGATTAGACGAGGTGTTAGAGAAGACCCAAAGTACATAACCTGTAGACGATATAAAAGAAGAAAAGCTAAGAATGGACAGCAAGTATGTTTATACAAAGGAGCAAATGATACTTACACCCTAGTAGTAGAAGGTGAATGTCCTGTGGAGTTTCAATGTCGATATGATCCTGGTGGAAAGGAACCTAACATAGATCAAGTCCTAGATAGCTTGAATGATAGTTTTAAAGAAT
>FUFK010054842.1_pt1 | contig 48461 bp, 50 predicted proteins | sample 1021851 | NCBI WGS metagenome assembly FUFK01 (sample SAMEA51879418, study PRJEB19060) | metagenome
TGGCTGAGCAGTCCTGGCAGCTCATAAACCTGGGCCAGTGAAGTATCCAACCGCCAGGCGCGAGGCCGGTGATCCGGCCGGGTGAGTGGGGCCTCGAACCAGGCCAACCAATCGGGCGTGGACGACTGAAGGACCGCGACTATCGCCTCGCGCGCGAAGCCCTGCTCAAGGGCCCGCTGCATCAATCCTTCAGGATCACATCCGCGATCACGGTTCTGCAGCAACCACTTCTTCCAGGCGTCGGGGATAGCTGCCGCTCCACTCATCAACCCTTGAGCTTCTTGCTCAGAATCTGGTTAGCGAGCTTGGGATCCGCCTTACCACCGGTCTTCTTCATCAACTGTCCAACGAAGAAGCCCTGCAGCTTGGTNTTGCCGCCNCGGAAGGCCTCCACCTCATCGGGATGGGCCCCCAGCAGCTCATCGACGATGGCTTCGATCGCCGCCGGATCGCTNATCATGCCAAGGCCACGCTCATCAACGATCGCCTTGGGTGAGCCACCTTTCTCGAGCAGCTCAGGCAAGATCTCCTTGGCGATCTTGCCACTGATCTTGCCGCCATCGATCAGTTGCACCATCTCGGCCAACTTCTCAGGACGGAAGGGCAGTTCGGCATAGCTGAGCCGGTTGCTGTTCACATAAGCAGCGATGTCGCCGGTGATCCAGTTCGCCGCAAGCTTGGCGTCAGCGCCAGCGCCCACAACCGCCTCGAAGTAGTCGGCCATAGGCCGCTCATCGGTGAGCACCCGGGCGTCGTACTGGGAAAGGCCCAGATCATCGGCATAGCGATGGCGCTTGGCNGCCGGCAGCTCNGGCAATTCAGCGCGCCAGGACTCCCGCTGATCCGCNCTCACCTCNATCGGGCCGAGGTCGGGATCCGGGAAGTAGCGGTAATCGCTGGCNCCTTCCTTGCTGCGCATGCTCTTGGTGAGCTGCTTGCCCTCATCCCAGAGGCGGGTCTCCTGAACGATCGGCTCACCGGTCTCGTAGGCCTTGATCTGACGCTTGATCTCGTACTCGCAGGCCTTTTGGATGGCCGAGAACGAGTTCATGTTCTTGATCTCCACCTTCGTGCCGAAGGGCGCATCCGGCCCCCGTCGCACGGAGATGTTGACGTCGCAACGCAGGGATCCCTCCTGCATGTTGCCGTCACTCACCCCCAGATACCGCATGATCCGGCGGATCTCCGAGGCGTACTCCGCCGCTTCACGGCCGGTGCGCAGGTCCGGCTTGCTGACGATTTCCGCCAAGGCCACACCGGCCCGGTTGTAGTCCACGAGCGAATGGGTGGAACCCGCCAGGCGGTCACTGCCGGCATGCACCAACTTGCCGGCGTCCTCCTCCATGTGCAGTCGTTCGATGCCGATTTTCTTGAGATAGGTGTCCTTTCCCTTCTCCGCCACTTCCACCTCGATCCAGCCCTCCTCGGCGATCGGCTGGTCGTACTGGGAGATCTGGTAGTTCTTCGGCAGATCGGGGTAGAAGTACTGCTTGCGGTCGAACTTGCTGTGTTCGGCGATGTTGAGGTTCAACGCCATCGCTGCCTTCACGGCGTACTCGAGCACCTTCTGGTTCAGCACCGGCAATGTGCCGGGCAGACCGCACACCACCGGGTCGATGTGGGTGTTGGGGTCATCACCAAAGGTGGTGGACGCTGCCGTGAAAATTTTGCTGTCCGTTCCCAGCTGCACGTGGGTCTCGAGACCGATCACGGCCTCCCAGGCCGGTTGGGTTGCTGCGTCGGCCATGCGCCCGTGATGTGAAGCAGATTCCGGGATCCTATGGAATCAGGATGAAGCCCTCTCCTGACACCATGACCAGCAAGGGCCTTTCTTGCGCATGACTGCCGCCTCTGCCTCAGCCGTCTGTGTTTTGGGCGGGGGACTGATGGGCTTAGCCGTTGCCCATCAGCTGGCCCGTCGCGATCAGCGCGTGACCGTGATCAGCCGCCGCCGCAGCGAAGCGGCAGGCTTTGTGGCTGCAGGGATGCTGGCGCCCCATGCCGAAGGCTTGAGCGGCNACCTGTTGGAGCTGGGTCAAGCCAGCCTCGCGCTGATCCCCCGCTGGGTGGCGCAGATCGAGGCGGACAGCGGCCTGAGCTGCGGCCTGCGCACCAGCGGCATCGTGGTGCCGTTCCGAACAGCGACCGAGCGGGACGCTTACCCCACCGCCAGCCTTGGGCAAACCCTGGACCGCACCGGCCTTGAGCGGGAAGTCCCAGGCTTGGGGCCGGAGTGGAGCACCGGGCTGCTGTTCGAGCAGGACGGCCAGATCGACAACCGCAGGCAGTTGATGCGGGCCCTGGAGCGGGCCTGCGTGTCCCTGGGCGTGCAGTTCATGGAAGGNGCCGAAGTGCTTGATCTGGAGCGGGAGTCCGCCGGACAGCTCTGCGGCATCCATCTGCGCAGCGCCGAAGGAGAACAGCAGCAACTGCGCTGCCAGCAAGCGGTGCTCTGCAGTGGCGCCTGGAGCCAACAACTGGTGCCGCAACTGCCCGTGTTCCCGGTGAAAGGGCAGATGCTGTCGCTGCAGGGTCCGCGGGAGGCACTGAAGCGNGTGATCTTCGGCCCCGGCACCTATCTGGTTCCACGCGAAGACGGATTGATCGTGGTGGGGGCCACCAGCGAACGGGAGGCCGGATTTGCCGAAGGCCTCACCCCCGATGGCCAGAAACAACTGCAGGCGGGCATCGCCAGCCTGCTGCCAACAGCGGCCACATGGCCCCCGATGGAGCGTTGGTGGGGGTTCCGGCCCTGCACGCCCGATGAAGGCCCCTTGCTCGGCCCTGGTCCGCTACCTGGTTTATGGCTGGCCTGTGGGCATCACCGCAATGGCGTTCTGCTTGCCGCCATCACGGCTGAGCTCACGGCCGGCGGCGTCATGAAAAAAGCCCCCAACGCCGCCGAAGAGGCGTTGTTGGGGGCATTCCGCTGGAACCGGTTCGAAAACTGAGCGATCAGCCTTCGACGCGCCACTCCTGATCGGAAGGAGACCAGTCGTTCAGCTCAGAGGCTTCAAACCAGAGGCCGATCTCGAAGGCAGCGGTTTCCGCAGCATCGGAACCGTGGATGACGTTGCGGCCGATGTTGACGGCCAGATCGCCACGAATGGTGCCGGGCTCAGCCTCGAGGGGCTTGGTGGCACCGATCAGCTTGCGGGCACTGGCGATCACACCATCGCCTTCCCAGACCATGGCCACCACGGGGCCGGAGGTGATGAAATCGACCAGACCAGCAAAGAAGGGACGCTCCTTGTGGACGCCGTAGTGCTGCTCAGCCAGGGCGCGGCTGGGGGTGATCTGCTTCAGACCCACCAGCTTGAAGCCCTTGCGCTCAAAGCGGCCGAGGATCTCGCCCACCAGGCCGCGCTGGACGCCGTCGGGCTTGATGGCGATGAACGTGCGTTCGGCCATGGATTGGTGTGAATAAAAAGCGCCGCCATCGTCAGTGCTGGCCACCCCGCTTGGCAAGCACAGGCCTTGGGCAGCGCAGGGAATGTCCCTAGATTCCGGCCATNCACTTCAAGCAGACGCAGGTGTCAGACAGCGAACACTGGTCGATTCAGGACAGTGCTGCGCTGTACGGCCTCGACCGCTGGGGCGATCCGTATTTCTCCATCAATGGGCGCGGCCACATCAGCGTTCAACCCCAAGGGGATCGCGGCGGCAGCCTGGACCTGGTGGATCTGGTGTCGGAGCTGAAAAGCCGCAACCTGGCGCTGCCGTTGCTGATTCGCTTCGACGACATCCTCGAAGACCGTTTGGAGCGGCTCCACGCCGCCTTTGAACGCGCCATCGCGCAGTACAGCTACCCCGGCCGGTACCAGGGCGTCTTCCCGGTGAAGTGCAACCAACAACGCCATGTGGTGGAGGAGTTGGTGAGCTGCGGCAAGCGCTGGAACTTCGGGCTGGAAGCAGGAAGCAAAGCGGAACTGCTGATCGCCCTCTCGCTGCTGGACGACCCCGAGGCGTTGTTGATCTGCAACGGCTACAAGGATCGGCTCTACATCGAGACAGCGATCCTGGCGCGACGTCTTGGACGGCAACCGGTGGTGGTGATTGAACAGCCGGANGAAGTCGACCGNATTATCGAAGCNAGCAAAAGCCTGGGAGCAGCGCCCTACATCGGTGTGCGGGCCAAGCTCTCCAGCCGCAGCACGGGGCGTTGGGGCAGCTCCGTCGGCGACAAGGCCAAATTCGGCCTTTCGATTCCCGAGTTGCTGGCCACAGTGGAGCGGCTGCGGGAGAACAACCTGCTCCCCGATCTGCGCCTGCTGCACTTCCACATCGGCAGCCAGATCAACGACATCGCCGTGCTCAAGGACGCCCTCCAGGAGGCGGGGCAGATCTATGTGGAGCTCACCCGACTGGGGGCTCCGATGGGGTTCCTGGATGTGGGTGGTGGACTCGGCATCGACTACGACGGCAGCCGCACCGCATCAGCAGCATCCACGAACTACTCGCTGCAGAACTACGCCAACGACGTTGTGGCCACGGTGCGGGAATGCTGCGAACCCAATGGTGTGGCCGTGCCCACGCTGGTGAGCGAAAGCGGCCGCGCCATTGCCAGTCATTTCTCCCTGCTGGTGTTCGACGTGCTGGGCAGCAGCGCACTGCCGGCATCGGTTCCCAAGGCCAGCGGAGATGAACCACTCACCGTTCGCAACCTGCGGGACACCCTCGCCACNATTNAGGAGTTATCGGNGNCNGCGGATGCGCAATTGGTGCGTCTGCAGGAAGCCTGGAACGACGCCTTGAAGTTCAAGCAGGATGCGCTGGCCGCATTCCGGCTCGGGTACATGGGGCTGCCCGACCGCGCCACCGCTGAACAACTGACGTGGGCCTGTGCTGATGCGATTGCGCAGCGACTGCCCAAGGATCAAGCCATCCCGGAAGAGCTCGCAGCTCTGAACAAGGCTTTGGCGGGAACGTATTACGCCAACCTGTCGATCTTCCGCTCAGCACCCGACACCTGGGCCATCGACCAGCTGTTTCCAGTGGTGCCCATCCAGCAACTGGATCAACGGCCGACGCGACTGGCCAACCTCGCCGATCTCACCTGTGATTCCGATGGTCGTCTGGATCGCTTCATCGGAGATGGACAACCCAAACAGCTGCTGGAGCTGCACGAACTCGACGGCAACAACCCCTATTTGATCGGCCTGTTCCTGAGCGGTGCATATCAGGAGGTGATGGGCAATCTGCACAACCTGTTCGGCACCACCAACGCCGTGCACATTCGCCTCAGCCCCGGCGGTAGCTATCGCATTGACCACGTCGTGCGGGGTGACACCAATGCCGATGTGCTGGAGGCCATGGAGCACGACCCCCGTGCCTTGCTGGAGCGGTTGCGGGTGGCGGCGGAAGCGGCCATCAACAACGGCCAGCTGCGCATCGACGAGTCACGCCGGCTGCTGGATCACCTCGAAAGCAGCCTGCGACAGACCACCTACCTTCAGGACTGAGCCAACGCTGCCGCCAGCTCGGAGCGAGCGGACTCAAGAGCAGCAGGGAGGGCAGCACCATCGCGTCCCCCGGCCTGNGCCAGGTTCGGGCGTCCACCGCCGCCACCGCCGCACTGTTTGGCAATGCCGCCGATGAACTTGCCGGCCTGGAGCTTGGCAGCGATCACCTGCTTGCCGAAGGCCGCCACCAGGATCACCTTGCCCATGTCGCCAGGATCCGGCAGACCGCCGATCACCACGGCCGCACCATCCCCCAGCTGATCCGCCAGGCTCTGGGCTGCACCCTGCAAACCAGCGCCATCCACGCCGTCGAGGCGTTCCACCAGCAGTTGGAAGTCGCCCACGGCCTCGGCCTTAGCGGCCAGAGCGCCGGCTTTCGCCACCGCCAGTTCCGCCTGAGCCGCGGCCAGCGCCTTGCCGGTGGCCTTGAGCTCCTCCTGAAGGGCCGCCACACGATCCACGATCTCGGCCGGCTGGGCCTTGAAGCGATCCCCCAGCTGCTTCACCACTGCATCGCGCTCGTTCAGATACGCGAGCACAGCGGGACCAGCGACGGCTTCAATCCGGCGGATACCGGCCGCAACGCCACTTTCCGCCACGATCTTGAACAGGCCGATCTCAGCGGTGTTGGCCACGTGGGTGCCGCCGCAGAGCTCCATCGACACACCGGGCACGTCGACCACCCGCACCACATCGGCGTACTTCTCACCGAACATCGCCACGGCACCGGCCGCCTTGGCCTGATCGATCGCCATCTCCTGCACCTGCAGCGCATGGGCCTCGTTGATCCAACCGTTGATCAGGGTTTCAACCTGCTGCAACTGATCCGCCGTCACCGCCGTGGGGCAGTGGAAGTCGAAGCGCAGGCGATCGAAATCCACCAGTGATCCGGCCTGGCCGATGCCTGGATCCACCACCTGCTTGAGCGCTGCTTGCAGCAGGTGGGTGGCCGTGTGATTCGCCTGGGCCCGACGCCGGCAGGCACGGTCCACCTGGGCCTTCACGGTGTCGCCCAAGGCGAGCTCGCCGCGTTCCACCCGCCCGGCATGGACGAAGACATCGCGGCTGCGGCTCACCGACTCAATCCGAACAATCAGATCGCTGCCCGCAAGCACGCCGCGATCGCCCACCTGACCGCCGCCTTCTCCATAGAACGGCGTGGTGTCGAGCACCACCTGAACCGCATCACCCGCCTTGGCGGTGCTGGCTGGTTCACCGTTCACCACCAACGCCTGCACACAGGAGGCGTGATCGAGGGCTTCATAGCCCTCGAAACAGGTGGCCGCCTGATCCGCCACCACCTGGTCGATCGCATCCTGCAGGGTGAGATCGATGCTCACCGCGGCCGCCTTGGCCCGCTGGCGCTGTTCCTCCATCGCCGCCTCGAACCCATCGAGGTCAACGGCCAGGCCCTGCTCCTCNGCGATCTCCTGGGTGAGCTCCAGCGGGAAGCCATAGGTGTCGTACAGCTCAAAGGCCTGGGCACCGCTGATCTGGGTGGGCTTGGAGGCCAGCACCTCCGCCAGCAACTTCTCGCCGCGCTCGAGGGTCTCGAGGAAGCGGGCTTCCTCCCGCTGGAGCTCGGCCAGGATCACCTCCTGGCGCTCGATCACGCTGGGGTGGGCCCCCTTCAGCAGGGCAATCGCCGCCTCGCCCATGGTGACGAGGAAGGGTTTGTCGATGCCCAGCAGGCGGCCATGGCGCACCACCCGGCGCAGCAGACGCCGCAGGATGTAGCCGCGGCCCAGGTTGCTGGCGGTGACGCCATCGCAGATCAGCTGCGTCACCGCACGGCTGTGGTCGCCGATCACCTTCAACGACGTCTTGCCCTTGTCGTTGAGCTGGTGGTAGTCGACCCCCGCCAGATCGGCGGCCGCTTGGATCAGCGGAAAGATCAGATCGGTTTCGTAGTTGTTGGGAACCTTCTGCAGGATCTGAGCCATCCGCTCAAGGCCCATGCCGGTGTCGATGTTGCGGTTGGCCAGCGGCGTGAGGGTGCCCTCCGCGTCGCGGTTGTACTGCATGAACACCAAGTTGTAGAACTCGATGAAACGGTCGTCGTCCTCGAGATCGATGCCCTCATCCCCGAGCTCGGGTTTGAAGTCGTAATAGATCTCCGAGCAGGGGCCACAGGGGCCGGTGGGGCCGGAGGCCCAGAAGTTGTCGGCCTCATCCATGCGGATGATCCGCTTGGGGTTCACCCCCACCACATCGCGCCAGATCTGCTCGGCTTCGTCGTCTTCCCGGAAGACGCTCACCACCAGGTTCTTGGGGTCGATGCCGTAAACGCCGGTGCTGAGCTCCCAGGCCCACTCAATCGCCTGCTGCTTGAAGTAATCCCCAAACGAGAAGTTGCCGAGCATCTCGAAAAAGGTGTGATGCCGGGCCGTGCGCCCCACGTTCTCGATGTCGTTGGTGCGGATGCACTTCTGCGAACTGGTGGCCCGGGGCGCGGGTCGCTCCTGCTGGCCCAGAAAAACCGGCTTGAACGGCAGCATTCCCGCAATGGTGAGCAGCACCGTTGGGTCTTCGGGAATCAATGAGGCGCTGGCCATCCGCTTGTGGCCGCGCTCGGCATAGAAGTTGAGAAANGCCTCACGGATCTCCTCCCCACTGCGCGGTGCAGACGCTGCAGAAGACGACGATGCGGCGGCAACCATGACAGGAAAGGGGGATCCTGCCGTCATGATCGCCTTTGAACCGCCGGCGCCCGTGGCCGTTCCACCCAGTGATCCCGAGATTCGCCAGCGACTGCGGCTGCAGTCGATCGGTTGGGCGCTGGCTGCCGGCATCAGCGCAGGGCTGCTGAGCTTGCCCTGGGGTCTGGAAGCTGCGGTGCGTTCGGGCGGTTGTGGCCTCTTTTACGGCCTGCTGGCCTTCCACCTGCAACGGGTGGACCCTGATGACGGGCATTTGCAGGCGGGTCTGGTGGGGGCGGTCTGCGGGTTGCGCAGCCTCGGCATGCCCCTACCCCTTGACAACTGGCAGGTCGATGGCCTGGCATCATTACTACTGGAGCTACTTCAGGCCTGGCTGCCGTTGATCGGCAGTGCTCTCCTGCTCCACGGCACCCTCCGCTTCCTGCCCGCGTCGCGGCCATGAGCCTGCTGCACGCCACCTGGCTTCCCGCCATCCGCACCTCCAGCAGTTCCGGTCAACCGGCACTGCTCGTTTGGGCTGACACCTGGCGGGTGGCCACACCGGAAGGCCCCGGCCTCACCCCCGCGCTGCACCCCTTCACCCTCAGCCATGACGACCTCAGGGCCTGGCTGAGCGAACGCGACCTTTTGCCGGGCGGCTGCATTGATGCCACGGCCTGTCTNACCCTGCCGAGCCGCACGGTGAAGCCGCGCAAAAGCCGCAGCAAAAAAGAGGAGCCAACGCCGGAACCACCGGGCTGGACCGGGCTACCGATGCAGGCCGGCGAACCGATCCCCAAGCAAACCGAATGGTGGCCCTGGCAGGTGCAAGGGCTCGCGGTGGAACCATCAGCGGCCACGGAGTGGCTGTCCCGATTGCCCCTCTCCGGCACCAATCCAGACCTGGCTGACGAACTGCGCTGGTGGAGCCATCTGCAGCGCTGGGCCCTGAGCCTGGTGGCCCGGGGCCGCTGGATTCCCCAGATGGAGCTCAGCAAAGGGGAGGGCTATCCCCATCGGGCCCGTTGGGTGCCGCTGCTCAACCGGGAAGAAGACCGGCGCCGGCTGGAGGATCTGGCGGCCAGCCTGCCCCTGGTGGCCACCTGCGCCTTGCCCTGGCGGGAACCCCTGGGGCGCCGCAGCAACCGCACCACCCGGTTGCGACCGGAGGCCATGCGGGCCGCCAACCCTGTGGCCAGCTGCCGGCCCCGCAGCGGACGCCTGCGGGTGGCGACGCTGCTGGAAGACCTGGTGGACGCGCAGCTGCGCAAGGACTTTGAACCATCCACCGATGGGCTTGATCCCCTGCTGACCCTCTGGCAGGAGGCCCTGGGGTCGGAGACCGGGGTGATCGAGATCGGTGATGAAGAGGCTNANCGCCTGGCCACCGCCAGCCATCACTGGAGGGAAGGNATCGCCGGCGGTTTTGCTGCGGCCCGCACCTGCCTTGAACTGCACACCCCACCGGATGGGGAGGATCTCTGGGAGCTGCGNTTCGGGCTGCAGGCGGAAGCNGACCCCAGCCTGAAGCTCCCGGCCGCCGCAGCCTGGGCCTCCGGCGCCGAGATGCTGCAACTGGGGGAGATCCAGGTGGATCAACCGGGCGAAGTGCTGCTGGAGGGCCTNGGNCGNGCNCTGACGGTGTTCCCACCGATCGAACGGGGGCTGGAGAGCGCGACGCCGGACACGATGCAGCTGACCCCGGCCGAAGCCTTCGTGCTGGTGCGCACGGCTGCCCGCCAGCTGCGGGATGCCGGCGTGGGGGTGGAGCTGCCGCCCAGCCTCTCCGGCGGCCTGGCCAGCCGACTGGGCCTGTCGATCAAGGCCGAACTTCCAGAGCGGTCCCGCGGCTTCACCCTGGGCGAATGTCTTGACTGGGAGTGGGATCTGATGATCGGCGGGGTGACGCTCACCCTGCGGGAACTGGAGCGNCTGAGCGGCAAGCGCAGCCCCTTGGTGCGCCACAAGGGGGCCTGGATCGAACTGCGGCCCAACGACCTCAAGAACGCCGAACGCTTCTGTGGCGCGAAACCGGAACTGAGCCTCGACGACGCGCTGCGGCTGACGGGAACGGAAGGGGAACTGCTGATGCGGATGCCGGTGCACCGCTTCGACGCCGGCCCAAGGCTCCAATCGGTGCTGGAGCAATACCACCAGCAGAAGGCCCCCGACCCCTTGCCGGCCCCGGAAGGTTTCAGCGGTCAGCTGCGGCCCTATCAGGAGCGGGGCCTCGGCTGGCTCGCCTTCCTGCACCGCTTCGATCAAGGGGCCTGCCTGGCTGACGACATGGGCTTGGGCAAAACCATTCAGTTGCTGGCGTTTCTGCAGCACCTCAAAGCGGAGCAGGAACTGAAACGCCCGGTGCTGCTGGTGGCCCCCACATCGGTGCTCACCAACTGGCGACGGGAGGCGGAATCGTTCACCCCGGAGTTGAAGGTCACCGAGCATTACGGCCCCCGCCGCCCCTCCACACCGGCTGAACTCAAGAAAGCGTTGAAGGAGGTGGATCTGGTGCTCACCAGCTACGGGCTGCTGCAGCGGGACAGCGAACTGCTGGAAACCCAGGACTGGCAGGGGGTGGTGATTGACGAAGCCCAGGCGATCAAGAACCCCGGCGCCAAACAGAGCCAGGCCGCCCGGGATCTGGCCCGACCCGGCCGCAGCAAGAGCAACCGCTTCCGCATCGCCCTCACCGGCACCCCCGTGGAGAACCGGGTGAGCGAACTGTGGGCCTTGATGGACTTCCTCAACCCCAAGGTGCTGGGGGAAGAGGACTTCTTCCGCCAGCGCTACCGGATGCCGATCGANCGGTATGGCGACATGTCGTCCCTGCGGGACCTCAAAGGCCGCGTGGGTCCNTTCATCCTGCGCCGGCTGAAAACCGACAAAACGATCATTTCCGACCTGCCGGANAAGGTGGAGCTGAGCGAATGGGTGGGGTTGAGCAAGGANCAGAAATCCCTGTACAGCAAGACCGTGGAAGACACCCTCGATGCCATTGCNCGGGCNCCGCGCGGGCAGCGCCACGGGCAGGTGCTGGCCCTGCTCACCCGGCTGAAACAGATCTGCAACCATCCCGCCCTGGCCCTGAGCGAAGGNGCCGTGGACGATGGCTTCCTGGGCCGTTCGGCCAAGCTGCAGCGGCTTGAGGAAATCCTCGATGAGGTGATCGAAGCGGGCGATCGGGCCCTGCTGTTCACCCAGTTCGCCGAATGGGGGCATCTGCTGCAGGCCTGGATGCAGCAGCGCTGGAAATCAGAGGTGCCCTTCCTGCACGGCGGCACCCGCAAGAGCGAGCGCCAGGCGATGGTGGATCGCTTCCAGGAGGATCCCCGNGGTCCGCAGCTGTTCCTGCTCTCGTTGAAAGCTGGTGGTGTGGGCCTCAACCTCACCCGGGCCAGCCACGTGTTCCACATCGACCGCTGGTGGAACCCNGCTGTGGAGAACCAGGCCACCGACCGGGCCTATCGGATCGGCCAGACCAACCGGGTGATGGTGCACAAATTCATCACCAGCGGCTCGGTGGAGGAAAANATCGATCGCATGATCCGCGAGAAATCACGCCTGGCTGAGGATGTGATCGGCTCCGGCGAGGATTGGCTGGGAAGCCTCGGTGGCGATCAATTGCGCGATCTCGTCGCCTTGGAGGACACCTGACCATGACCCTCAGCAACGGCAGCAGCAACGGCATCACCGCCATCGGCGACGACGGCCTGGGCCAACAGCCCTGGTGGGTCGAGCAGTGGATGGAGCTGATCAACGGCTACCGCTTCAAGAAACGGTTGGAGCGGGCCTGGGGCTACGCCCGAGAAGGCCATGTGACCTCGATCCGCTTCGAAGGCCGCCGCGTGCATGCCCGCGTCCAGGGCACCGATGAAGCGCCCTACAAGGTGAAGCTCTGGCTGGATGTGCTCAACGATGAGGACTGGGGCTATGTGCTGGAAGCGCTGACCCAGAAAGCCCGCTGGTCGGCCCAGCTGCTGGCGGGGATCATGCCCTCCGACATCGAACGGGCCTTCGCCGCCAGCGGCAAACGCCTGTTCCCGTTCAAGTTGCAGGAGGTGCGCAGCGAGTGCAGCTGCCCCGACAAAGCCAACCCCTGCAAACACATCAGCGCGGTGTATTTCCTGATGGGGGATCGCTTCAGTGAAGACCCCTTCGTGCTGTTCCAACTGCGGGGCCGCAACCGGGCTCGGCTGCTGGAAGACCTGGCGGAACACCGGCGCAAGGCCCTGGCGGAGCGGGCGGCGGCAGCCAAGGAGGAGAACAAAGCCAGCACATCTGAAGAGGCAACACCGCTGCCGCCCCATGCGGCGGTGCAGGACCCGGCCCTGTGGTGGCGCTACAACCGCAGCCTCGATGGCGACCTGGTGGTGATCACCCCAGCCATGGAGGGCGACACGGGCCTCGATGCCGCCGGAGAGCTGCCGCTGGCGGAAGATCCACGCTTCGCCGATGCGCGGAGCACCTTCCTGAACAACCTCAAGGCCCATGGTCAGGCCAGTGCCCAGAAGGCGATGCTGCAGGCCATGGCAGCCGGGAGCTGACGCGGAGCANAGCCATGGCCCGTGAAGCCGCCTGGCTCACCGCCGACAAACAANGGCTCGCCGCAGTGCTGCTGCAATCGCATCAACGGGCCTTCAGCAGGCCGCTGATCGCCTCCGCCCAACCGGGCCAGCCGAAGCGGCTGCTTTGCCAGAACCTGTTTGCCTGCGGCTTTCCGGTGCTGGCCCACGGCACGGAGCAGGATCCCGCACTCAGTTACGCCAACGCTGCGGCCCTGCTGCTGTGGGACAGCCACTGGGATGGGCTGATTGGCATGCCCTCACGGCTCACCGCCCCGGACAGCGAACGGGCGGAACGCAGCAGCGCACTGGGCCAGGCCAAACGCCTCGATGCCGTGCAGAACTATCGCGGCATTCGCATCAGCCGCAAAGGGCGGCGATTCATGATCAACAAGGCCCGGATCTGGACCCTGTGGGATGCAGAAGAGCGGGTCTGCGGCCAGGCGGCCTGCTTCAGCGACTGGTGGTGGCTTTAAGGAGATTCGGTTTCAACACCATCCCTGTGGTGCCAGCCGAACCTGGTGGTACAGACCGAATCAAAACGGACGGTTCTCACGCTTCTGGTTCTCATCCAAGCGGCGCAGATTGTGATGGCGGGCGATCAACCCAGTCCGCAGATGTTCATTCTTCGGAGCCACCATCATGCTGACCCTGCGCCAATCCCCCTTTGATCTGTTCGAGCGTCTCGAACAACAACTGGCCACCGCTGAGCGCGTTCCCAACGCCGAAATCCGCGAAACCGAGACCAGCTACACCGTGCAACTGGAACTGCCCGGGGTGGACCGCGACTCCATCGACGTCAAGGCCACCGATCGCAACCTGGTGATCAGCGCCGAACGCCCAGCCACAGGCAGCGATGACAGCAACGCACCGCTGCTGAGCGAATTCCGCAGCGGCACCTGGAGCCGCAGCTTCCGTTTCCCCCAGAGCCTCGATCGCGACCAGCTCAAGGCCAGCTATCGGGACGGCATTCTTGAAATCAACGCCGGCAAAGCGGTGGAACACACCAGCGTTTCGGTGAAGGTGGAGAGCTGATCAGGTCCTGAATCAGAACCTGATCACTGAAAGCCTTGGGCTGGACAAGCCCAACACACCAAGACAAGAAGAACGGAAGCCCAACCCCTGCCCACGGCAGGGGTTTTTTGTTGAAGCAAGGGCGAAATCAGCCGCCGAGGCCGAGGAAGAAACGGCCGATGAACAGCAGGCTGAAGCCACTGAAAAACACCAGACCGAACCAGCAGAAGGCCTGGGTGAGCCGCCCATAACGGTGCTCCACTGGAACCAGGCTGCTGTTGATCGTGTCCATGGCCATCCAGGCGAACAGAGGAGCGGTGAGGAAGCTGCCGGTCATCGCCCCGAAGACGAAATCCTTCACGCCGATTCCGCCGCTCTTGGCCACCACCAGCGCCAGCACAGCGGCCAGGAAATGCACGATCACCCAGATGTCGAAGCGACGCTGCATGGGCCCCGGCGCTGAATCCCCACTGTCGTGATGACGCAGCAGCCCCTGAATCGCCGCAATGCTGCGGGGATAGGCATCCAGGCAGGTGAGGGTGGTGCTGAACATGGCGGAAAAAGCCGCGGGGATGATCACCCAGGCCGCCCAACCACCCATGGCGGCGGTGTAGAGCTTGATCAGCTTCTGGGCGAAGGACACGCCACTGCCGGCCAGCATTCCGTCACCGCTGCCGTACATCGTGTAGGCGCCCAGGATCACAAAGAACATGGCCGTCACCACGGTGACGCCATAGCCGAGGTTGAAATCNAACTCGGCCTCCTTCGGCGTTGCGGTGTGCTCGGTGTCGCGCGCNCGGGAGAACATCCACAACGATGGCCACACGCACATCTCCACCGGTCCNGGCATCCAGCCCATCAGGGGAATCAGGAAGGCCAGGTTGGCCAGGGTCCAGGGGCTGGGATCCGTGCTGACCCAACTGGCCGCCACATCNCCGACGGGGCCGCGGATCAGCAGTGATGCAGCCGCNACCCCCGTGAGCAGGGTGAGCAGCACCACCAACAGCTTGGAGAGACGGTCGAGCGCCCGGTANTGCCCCAGCAGCAGCACCAGGCCACTCACCGCCAGCACGGCNATGGACAGTCCGTAGGGGTCNAGCCCCGCCAGCAGAGGAATGTTGGTGAGCAGCAGCCCCGCCACAAAACTCACCGCCGCGATGGTGAAGGTGCCGGTGACCAGNCTCACCACCAGGTACAGCGGCAGGTAGAGGGGATTGCGTTTCTGGAAACCCTCCAGCAGCGACAGTCCGGTGGCCGCTGTGAAGCGGGTGCCCACGCGCAGGAACGGGTACTTGATCAGATTGGTGAGCAGGATCAGGCCCACCAGCGCAAAGCCGAATCGGGCTCCCGCCGTGGTGGACGACATCAAGTGGGATCCACCAATGCAGGCACCGGCCAAGAGGATCCCGGGTCCAATGCTGCGTCGCAGCGTCGATGACGCCATCACAAGGTTGCAGTTGATACCAGTCTCCGCCGCTTTGCCCCGCTGAATCTCCGTAGAGTCGACTTCCGTCACGGTCGGTTTCATGGTCGTTGCTCCCGCTGCTCCGAAGCTGTCGCTGCAGTGCGAGGCCATCGCCGCCGACACCACCACGATCCGCTCCCTCGACTGGGACCGCAGCCGCTTCGACATTGAATTCGGCCTGCGCAACGGCACCACCTACAACGCCTTCCTGGTGCGGGGGGAACGCACCGCCCTGATCGACACCAGCCACGCCAAGTTCCGCGACACCTGGATCCCNCTGCTCAAGNAGCAGATCGATCCAACNGCGATCGATGTGTTGATCGTGAGCCACACCGAACCCGACCACTCCGGATTGATCGGTGACCTGATCGATCTCAATCCTGAGATCGAAATCGTGGGATCGAAGGTGGCCCTGCAGTTCCTCAAGGACCAGGTGCACAGGCCGTTCAAATCCCGTGCGGTGAAGTCGGGCGAGGAATTGGATCTCGGCACCAACCCCGAGAGCGGCATCCAGCACCGCTTCGAATTCCTCAGTGCTCCGAACCTGCACTGGCCGGACACGATCTTTTCCTTCGATCACGGCACCGGCATCCTCTACACCTGCGATGCCTTCGGTCTGCANTACTGCTCTGACGACGTCTTCGACGCCGATCCCGGCGCCATCGCCCCTGATTTCCGCTTCTACTACGACTGCCTGATGGGCCCCAATGCCCGCAGCGTGCTGCAGGCCCTCAAGCGCATGGATGGCCTGCCGGAGATCAACACCATCGCNGTGGGNCACGGNCCGCTGTTGCGGCATCACCTCAGCCACTGGATCAGCGACTACCGCGAGTGGAGCGGCCAGCGCAGCAAAGGCGAGAGCTATGCCGCCGTTTGTTATCTGAGCCAGTACGGCTTCTCCGATCGGATCAGCCAGGCCATTGCCCACGGCATCGGCAAGGCGGATGCCCAGGTGCAGCTGGTGGACCTGCGGGCCACCGACCCCCAGGAACTCACTGCCCTGATCGGCGATGCCAAGGCTGTTGTGGTGCCGACCTGGCCCGCGGAACCGGAACCGGATCTCCAGGCCTCGATCGGAACCCTGCTGGCGGCCCTGCATCCCAAACAACTGGTGGGGGTGTACGACGCCTTCGGCGGCAACGATGAACCGATCGACGCCGTCGCCGATCAACTGCGCAGCCAGGGGCAGAAGCAAGCCTTCAGCCCATTGCGGATCAAACAGCTGCCCCAGGGCAGCGACTACCAACGCTGTGAGGAGTCGGGCACCGACCTCGGCCAGCTGCTGACCAAAGAGAAGACGATCGCGGCGATGAAAAGCCTCGATGGCGACCTCGACAAGGCCCTGGGTCGCATCAGCGGTGGCCTTTATGTGGTGACCGCCAGCCAGGGGGAGGGCGAATCGCAACGCCGCAGCGCCATGGTGGCCAGCTGGGTGAGCCAGGCCAGCTTCACCCCACCGGGCCTCACCATCGCCGTCGCCAAAGACCGTGCGATCGAAGCCCTGATGCAGGTGGGCGACCGCTTCGTGCTGAACGTTCTACGGCAGGACAATCATCAACAACTGATGCGCCATTTCCTCAAGCGCTTCCCCCCCGGTGCCGATCGTTTCGCTGGGGTGAACGTGCTGGAGGGAACCGCNGATGGCGGCCCGGTGCTCGCCGATGCCCTGGCCTTTCTGGGCTGCCGGGTGGAGCAACGGATGGAGGGCCCCGATCACTGGATCATCTATGCCGTGGTGGAGCAGGGCAATGTGGCCGATGCCGAGGCCAGCACGGCGGTGCACCACCGCAAAGTGGGGAACCACTACTGATGAGCGTGACCAGCACCGCAACCTCGCGTCGCACGATCCAGCTGCCGATCGACGATGGGGTCGTTGGTCTGCGCGGTCTGAGCCCTCAACGGCACCGCTTTGAACTGGAATACGCCCTGGAGCGGGGCAGCACCGCCAACAGTGTGTTGTTTGAGGCCGGTGATGGTGCCCCTGCCGTGCTGGTCCACCCCCCGGGGGTGGCCTACAGCGCGGCTTTTCTGCCGGTGCTTGCCGAAGCCCTGCCCAGCAGCGACGCACCGCTGCTGGTGGTGGTGGGCCACGTCAACCCCAACCGCGTTGCCCTGCTGCGGGATCTGGCGGAGGCCTACGCCGGCCTGGAACTGATCGTCTCCAACCCCGGCGCCAAGCTGATCGAAGAGCTGTGGAGCCAGCGCAAGCCGGCACCTCCCGGTGAGACNAGCGAGCAACCACCACTGCCCGATCTGCCGCCCCTACGGGTGATCCGCCAGGAGCAAACACTTCCGCTCAGCCATCAGCGCAGCTTGATGCTGCTGCCGGCCCCAACCCCCCGCTGGCCCGGCGGATTGCTGGCCTTCGAGGAAAGCCTGGGCCTGCTGATGAGCGACAAGTTCTTCAGTGCCCACCTCTGCACGGACAGCTGGGCCGAAAGCAACCGCAGCAGCACNGAAGAAGAACGCCGGCACTTCTACGACTGCCTGATGGCCCCCATGGCCCGTCAGGTGGATGCCCTGGTGGAACGGCTCGAAGAACTCGACATCCGCACCATTGCGCCGGGCCATGGCCCGGCCATCGAAGCCAGTTGGCGCAGCCTGCTGAATGACTACCGCCGCTGGGGCGAAGGCCAGCAGAACGCCAGCCTGACGGTGGCTTTGCTGTTTGCCAGCGCCTACGGCAACACCGCAGCCATTGCCGATGCCCTGGCCCGCGGGGTCAGCCGCACCGGCATCCGGGTGAGCAGCTTGAACTGCGAATTCACCCCCGCCGATGAACTGGTGAGCACGATCCAGCAGGCCGACGCCGTGTTGATCGGCTCACCCACCCTGGGGGGCCATGCCCCCACACCGATCGTCTCGGCCCTGGGAACCCTGTTGGCGGAGGGGGATCGCAGCAAGCCCGTGGGGGTGTTCGGCAGCTTCGGCTGGAGCGGCGAGGCGGTGGANCTGCTGGAAACGAAGCTGCGGGATGGCGGCTTCAGCTTTGGCTTCGAGCCGATCCGGGTGAAGTTCAGTCCGGATGCCGCCCGGGTGAAGGAGCTGGAGGAAACCGGCACCCGTTTCGCCCGCCAGCTGCTGCAGAGCCAGAAACGGGCGCAACGGCGCAGTGCGGGGGGCTTGAGCGAAAGCCGCAGCGATCCAGCGGTGCTGGCCCTGGGCCGTGTGATCGGCTCCCTCTGCGTGCTCACCACCCGCAAAGCGGAGCTGAGCGGCGCCATGGTGGCCAGCTGGGTGAGCCAGGCCAGCTTCAATCCCCCCGGCATCACCGTGGCCGTGGCCAAGGACCGTGCCGTGGAAGCGCTGCTGCACAAGGGCGATCGCTTCGCCTTGAACGTGCTGGCCGAAGGCCGCGAAACCGCCCTGATGAAGCAGTTCCTGCAACCGTTCGAACCCGGTGCCGATCGCTTTGCAGGCCTCGAGCTGGACACCAGCCCCGCCGAACAGCCCTTGCTGCCGGATGCTCTGGCCTGGCTGGACGGCAAGGTGAGCCAGCGGATGGAATGCGGCGACCACTGGCTGATCTATGCCGAAGTGGATCGCGGCGGGGTGCTGGATGCGGAGGGCAGCACCGCGGTGCACCAACGCCGCAGCGGCGCCAACTACTGAGCNGGCAGCCTGAGCCGGCAAACCGAACTTCCTCGCCTAACTCATACTCACTATGAGTTAGGGCTAGGCTGATGGAACGATCCCCGGCGCCATCGATGGACCTTTCCAAGCCTTCCACCCACGCCAATCTCGAGGCCGCTTTCGGTGGCGAGAGCATGGCCAACCGCAAATACCTGTTCTTTTCAGAGGTGGCCAAACAGCTGGGCCACAAGGACCTGGCCAAGTTGTTTCGAGACACCGCAGCGCAGGAAACGGAACACGCCTTCGCCCACTTCCGCCTGCTGCACCCTGAGTTGGTGGTGAACGATCCCGAGCAGCTCAGCGACGAGGAGAAGCAGGCCATCCTGAGCCGCTGCCTGGAGCTGGCGATTGAAGGCGAAACCTACGAGTACACAACGATGTATCCGGAGTTCGCCGCCCAGGCCCNGCANGACCGGGACANCGGAGCCGCAGCGGAATTCGCCGAGCAAAGCAGCGAATCCAAGGAGCATGCGGGCCTGTTCCGCACCGCCGCCAAGAACTTCGGCCTGCTGACCCCGATCGAGCAGCATCACGCCGAAACCTATGGCGTTGCCCTCGAGGCCCTGCAAGGCAAGGGCACCGCAGGCCAGGCCGATCAACCGATCCCGGGCAAGTGGATCTGCAAGGTGTGCTCGATGATCTACGACCCCGCCGAGGGGGATCCTGATTCCGGCATCGCCCCAGGCACGCCGTTTGAGGCGATTCCCGACGATTGGCACTGCCCGATCTGCGGCGCCCNCAAAGCCAGCTTNGTTCCNTACCGCGAAGCCGANTTGAANNCGGCCTGACGCCCTTGCACGATTCCATCAAGAGCCTTCGTCTCCATGCCCTCTGATCTCATCGTTCTGACGGCGAGCAATGGCGAAAACCGCAAGCTGGCGGAACGCTTCGTGCAGGCCGCCGCAGCTCAGAACGCCAGCGCCGAACTGATCGATCTCACCCAGCTCGACCTGCCCCTGTTCACGCCACGGGTCCAAGCAGCAGGGGCGGGCCCTGACCTTGTCGCCCTGCACGACCAGCTGCACGCAACCCCACGCTGGGTGATCTGCGCCCCGGAATACAACGGCTCGATTCCGCCGTCGCTCACCAATGCCATTGCCTGGCTCTCGGTGACCGACGACGACTTCCGATCCCTGTTCAACGGGCGGCCAATCGCCATGGCCACCTTCTCCGGCGGTGGCGGCATGGAACTGCTGGTGTCGCTGCGCATCCAGCTCACCCACCTCGGGGCCCAGGTGGTGGGGCGTCAGCTGCTGAGCAACCACGCCAAACCAGCCCAGGACGACAGCATCAACGACCTGGTGCAGCGGCTTCTGCAGATGCAACCCCTCCAACTCTGAACGCCTCGATGTCCCGGATGGCCCCGCCAACAGGTCAACACGCCACCACGTCAACCGTGATTCTGCGACCCGCAGACCAGCGCTTCCACAGCCAGCTGGACTGGCTCGATTCCTGGCACAGCTTCAGCTTCGGCAGCCATCAGGATCCGAACTGGATGGGCTTCGGCCCCTTGCGGGTGATCAACGACGACACCATTGCTGCAGGCCATGGGTTCGGCATGCACCCCCACCGGGACATGGAAATCATCACGGTGATGGTGGAGGGGGCCCTGAGCCATGCCGACTCGATGGGCAACAGCGCGGTGCTGCATGCCGGCGAGGTGCAACGGATGAGTGCCGGCAGCGGCATCGTTCACAGCGAAATCAATCAAACCGGCGCGCCCTGCAGGCTGCTGCAGATCTGGATTGAGCCAGCACAGCTGGGCATCCAGCCCGCCTACGAGCAGAAACCCTTCGCCATCGGCGAGGGCTGGACGCCCCTGATTGAGCCCGACGCCACCGGCGATGCGATGGCCATCGAACGTCCCGTGCGCCTCTGGCGTGCCCAACCGCAACGCCAACAACAGTTGCCATTGCCCGCCGCCAAGGAGCGATGGCTCTGGCTTCAGGTGATTGATGGGGAGCTGACGCTCAACCGTGAAGGCTCCCCCAAGCAGGCGCTGCGGCGGGGCGATGGGGTGGGCCTGATCCAGGACACAGCAACACAAAGCGAGCTGATCGGCCTCGGTGAACGCGCCGATGTGCTGCTGTTTGCCCTGGCGTGAAGCAATCCGGAAAAGATCTGGTGCAAGTGCNCGACACCAGATCTTGTGCCCTGAAATGACGGGGTCACTTCCAAACAATCCCTAGAGCGATGGGATTCATGAACGGCCAGGAGGCCTCGGTTCGGTACCGCGGCTTTCTTTTGATGCCTCAAACCAACCGGAGCTGGCTGGTGAGGCCGGAACGCAGCCCGATGCGATTGCTGCCCTTCCGCACACCAACCTGCTCATTGGCCGACGTCAAAGCCCTGCTGGACTGGCGTCTGGCCCAGGAAGAATCAGAGATCGGCGTGGCCTGAACTCAGGCCGCTGCCGGCGGTGGAGTGGGATCGCCCACCGGTTGAAAAGGAATCACCAGGGTGGCCCAGTGATCGGGCCGCTCGGGGCGGCTGCGACGGGAACGGCGCGTGCCAAAGGGAACCCGAATCACATTGGTTCCTTCAATTGACAAGGTATGGCCGCGATTGAAGGCCGATTCCAGACCCTCAGGAAGTTGAGGAAGGGCAGGCCCTTCAACGCTGCTGAGCGCAGATTTCTTGTTGTTGTCCCGATCCATGGTGTCCCCCGACAGACGAATCAGTTGTCGAACAGTTTGACCGAACTCGCAAGGGCGATGAACGGAATCAAACCAATTTTTCCACTTTCAGTGAAAATTTACACGCTCTGAACCCCTTGCACCAGGGCTTCAAGCCGCCACAGCCACCGCTTCCACCGACGGACAGGTGCACACCAGGTTGCGATCACCAAAGGCGTTATCAATCCGTGCCACAGCGGGCCAAACCTTGCTCTCCTGCTGCCCCTCCATCGGGAAGGCGGCCTGCTGACGGCTGTAGGGACGATCCCAGTCATCCGCTGTGACGGCCGCCAGGGTGTGGGGAGCACGCTTGAGCGGGTTGTTCTGAGGGTCGCTGGTGCCGGTTTCAATGGCGCGAATCTCCTCGCGGATCGCCACCAGGGCATCGGCAAAACGATCCAACTCCGCCAGGCTTTCGCTTTCGGTGGGCTCCACCATCACCGTGCCGGCCACCGGCCAGCTGACGGTGGGCGCATGGAAGCCGTAGTCCATCAAACGCTTGGCGATGTCATCCACATCGATCCCCGCATCCCGCTTGAGCGGGCGCAGGTCAAGGATGCATTCATGGGCCACCCGGCCGGTGCTGCCGCGAAACAGCACGGGGTACGAGGCATCAAGCCGATGGGCGAGGTAATTGGCCGACAACAGCGCCACGGCACTGGCCTGCCGCAGGGCCTCCGCCCCCATCATCCGCAGGTACATCCAGCTGATCGGCAGGATGCTGGCGCTACCGAGCGCAGCTGCGGACACCGGACCGATGGCCGATGCAGCGCCAGCCTGCAAAGGGTGCCCCGGCAGGAAGGGCGCCAGATGCGCCGCAACACCAATGGGCCCCACGCCTGGGCCACCGCCCCCATGGGGGATGCAGAAGGTCTTGTGCAAGTTGAGGTGACAGACATCGGCACCGAAAGCACCAGGACGGCACAGCCCCACCTGGGCATTGAGGTTGGCCCCATCGAGGTACACCTGNCCNCCGTNCCGATGCACCACCGAGCAGATCTCACGGATNCCGGTTTCAAACACGCCGTGGGTGGAGGGGTAGGTGACCATCAGCGCCGCCAGCCGGTCGGCGTGCTCGGCCGCCTTCGCCGCCAGATCCTGCTGATCGATGTTGCCCTCGTCATCACAGGCGACAGCCACCACCTTGAGGCCGGCCATCACGGCACTGGCGGGGTTGGTGCCGTGGGCGCTGGTGGGGATCAGACAGATGTCGCGATGGGCTTCACCGCGGGAGCGGTGCCAGGCGCGAATCACCAGCAGCCCGGCGTATTCCCCCTGGGAACCGGCATTGGGCTGCAACGACACGGCGGCAAAGCCCGTCAGGGCGGCCAGCCATTGCTCCAGATCGTCGGCCANANGGCGATAGCCCTGGGCCTGATCGGCTGGGGCAAAGGGATGCAAGGCCGCAAACGCAGGCCAGCTCACCGGCTGCAGCTCAGCGGCGGCGTTGAGCTTCATGGTGCANCTGCCCAACGGNATCATCCCGTGCACCAGCGAGAGATCACGGCTCACCAACCGCTGGATGTAGCGCAACAGCTCTGATTCGCTGCGGTACTGATGGAAAACCGACTGGCTCAGCCAGGGCTGGCTGCGCTGCGGCAGGGANAGGGACGGGGGCTGAGCAGCCTCGAGCTGCGGGCTGGCCTGACCGCAGGCCTCGGCCAGCAAGGCGAGCAGGGCTTGCAGCTCTTGTTGATCCGAGAGCTCATCGAGGCTGATGCCGAATCCGGTGGCGTCCGCCGGCGCCGCACCATCGGGCAGCACCCGCAGATTGAAACCAGCAACGGCGGCAGCGCGGTGCACAGCCGGTGCCGACGCACAGTGCACGGTGACGGTGTCGAAGCGGTCGGCCAGCTCCAGCGGATAACCAAGGGCCCGCAGGCCCTGCTCCAACTGGCTGCGCAGGCCAGCGATGCGCTGGGCGATGGCCTGCAGACCATCAGGGCCATGGTGCACCGCATAAAACGAGGCCATCACGGCCAGCAGCACCTGGGCCGTGCAGATGTTGCTGGTGGCCTTGTCGCGACGGATGTGCTGCTCACGGGTTTGCAGCGCCAAGCGCAGGGCCGAACGGCCCTCCGCATCCTTGGACTGCCCCACAAGACGGCCCGGGATCTGGCGCTTGTAGGCCTCAACGGTGGCGAAGAAGGCGGCGTGAGGACCACCAAATCCCATCGGCACCCCCAGGCGTTGGGCGCTGCCCACGGCAATGTCGGCCCCGAGGGATCCCACNGGCGCCATNAGGGTCTGCGCCAGGGGNTCGATCGCCACGGTGACCAAGGCACCGGCGGCATGGGCCGCTTCGATCACGGCGGTTGGATCCCAGAGGCATCCATCGGCNCCGGGCAACTGCAGCAGAACACCAAACACCGACGCATCGATCGGCGCCGTGGCCGGGTNGANCCGCTCAAGGCTGATGCCGAGGGGTTCGGCGCGGGTCTGCAGCACCGCCCAGGTCTGNGGCAGCACATTGGCGTCCACCAGGAACCGTGTCGCCTCAGGGCGACGGCACACCCCGAAGCTGAGGCTCATCGCCTCGGCGGCNGCGGTGGCTTCATCAAGCAGCGACGCGTTGGCGATCGGCAAGCCCGTGAGCTCACTGATCAGGGTTTGAAAGTTGAGCAGGGCCTCCAGACGACCCTGGGCGATTTCCGCCTGGTAGGGGGTGTAGGCGGTGTACCAGGCCGGATTCTCAAAAACGTGGCGCTGGATCAGGGCCGGGGTTGCCGTGCCGTAGTAACCCAGCCCGATCAGGGAGCGACGCAGCGTGTTGGTTTCACTCAACTGCTTCAGCTGCTGGAGGGCCTCCGCCTCCCCGCAACCCTCGGGCAAGGCCTCAACCGGCGGCTTGGGATCCAAGAATGTCGGCGGGCACGACATCAGCGATGAACTCCTGCAGATCGCTGTAGCCCAGGGCATTGAGCATGCGGAGCTGTTCCGCCTCACTCGGGCCGATGTGCCGCTGCGCAAAAGGAGAAGTCAACGTCGAATGCACAGCCCGCCGGACGATCGTAAGAGCGAAGCCCCGGCGCTGATGAGAGCCAGCGTTGATGTCAGCCGGCGTTGACCTTGGCGCCGTAGGCCTCGGCGGTCATCAGGCTGTCGAGCTCGGAGGGATCCGACGGACGCAGCACCAGCAGCCAGCCCTCACCGTGGGGGTCGTTCTGCAGTTCCTCCGGACTGGCCAGCACCGCTTCATTGCGTTGCACCACCTCACCGGCAATCGGTGCATACATGTCTTCCACGGCCTTCACCGACTCCACCGAGCCAAAGCTGGTGCCCTTCGCCAGGCTGGCGCCCACATCCGGCAGATCCACGAACACGATGTCGCCCAGCTGATCAACGGCGAAGGCACTGATGCCCACCCGCACCAGCTCGCCATCGGCATTGGCGTACTCGTGGCTGTCGGCGAAGCGAAAAGAGTCGGGGAACGCGAACGCCATCGAGGCNGTTTCAGGTGGTCCCAGTCTGCGGGAGATTGATCAGTCCTGCCGCATTGAGGTCACACAACGCACGGGAGAGGGCCAGGCGGATGTGGGCGCGATGGGTGCCGCCCTGCACATAGAGGTTGAACGGTTCCCGCAGCGGCGCATCGGCCGAAAATTCACTGGTGGAACCGTCGATGAAGGTCCCCCCGGCCATCACCAGATCCGAGGCATAGCCNGGCATCGAGGCCGGCACTGGATCGAGGTAGGCCCCGATCGGCGACATCGCCTGGAAGGCACGGCACACCACCTTGAGGGCATCGGGACTGCCCAGCCGCACCGCCTGAATCAAATCGCTGCGCACGGCCCCGGGCGCTGGATTGACGGGGAAGCCCAGCCGCTCAAACACCCCCGCCACCAGATCGGCACCAATCAAGGCCTCCGACACCATCTGCGGTGCCAGGAACAGCCCCTGNAGCACCAGCCGCTGCAGNTCAAATCCCGTGCCGCCCTCACTGCCGATGCCCGGCGCCGTGAGCCGGCAGCAGGCCTGCTCCACCAGATCGGCCCGTCCAGCGATGTAGCCGCCGGTGGGGGCGATGGTGCCGCCGAGGTTCTTGATCAACGATCCAGCGATCAGATCCGCCCCAACCGCCGTCGGCTCCTGCTCCTGCACCAACTCGCCGTAACAGTTGTCGACAAAGACAACGCAGTCGGGCTGGCGGGCATGGATGCGCTCACACAGCCCGGCGATCTGCTCAACCGTGACCGACGGACGCCAGCTGTAGCCGCAGCTGCGCTGGATCAGCACCATCCGGCAGGGCTGCTCCAAGGCCTGGTTCAAGGCCGCCTCATCCACCGCCCCATCCGGCTGCAGATCGATTTCGTCGTAGGCAACCCCGAATTCCGCCAGGGAACCCTGGCCCTTGCCGCGCAGACCGATCACCTCCTCAAGGGTGTCGTAGGGACGACCCGTGATNGANAGCAGACGATCACCGGGCCGCANCACNCCGAACAGNGNNGCNGCGATGGCATGGGTGCCGCTGACGAATTGCAGGCGCACCGCGGCGGCTTCGGCCCCCAGCACCCGGGCAAAAACCCGATCCACCACCTCACGGCCCTGATCCCCGTGGCCGTAACCGGTGAGCGACGCAAAGTGCTGGGTGCCAACGCGCTCCGCCGCCAGGGCCTCCAACACGCGCTGCAGGCGTTGCTCCACCGCCGCCGTCCTCGCTGCAGCCAGGTCGGCCTGCTCCCGCGCCACCGCGTTGATCAGGTCCTCTGCAAACGCACTGATCACCACTTGCCTGACGGATGTCATGCCTTCCTAAACCCTGGCCAACGCCAGAATTCACAACGCGGGGAGCCGCTGCGATGCGGCAACTCCTTTAGATTTCTGTCACTAACGGCACCATCCGCTCCCTGGTTTTCCTGTCTGAGCGGCTTTGTCAATCCAAGGAGAATCCGCTTGGTTTCCTCGCAAACAGCTGACACCCGCGAGCTTCGGCAGCGGGCCGCGGTGATGGCACCGCGTGACCGACTGCCCGCGCGTCAGCGCAAATTCAAGATGGGAACCACCAGCTTCATGCTGGTGATGCACGTGCTCGCCACCGTGGCGCTGCTGCCGCGCTTCTGGAGCTGGCAGGGCGTTGTGGCCTTCGGCGTTCTCTATTGGATGACGGTGCTGGGCGTCACCCTGGGCCTGCACCGTCTGGTGGCGCACCGCAGCCTGGTGGTGCCGGTGTGGGTTGAGCGCATCCTGGTGCTGATGGGCACCCTGGCCTGCCAGAGCGGCCCGATCGAATGGGTGGGTCTGCACCGCCATCACCACCGTTTTTCGGATCAGCCCACGGATCACCACGACGCTGGCCGTGGCCTGTGGTGGGCCCACAGCGAATGGATGCTGCACGACATCCCGGCCCTGAAGGAACTCGACCGCTACGCCGGCGACCTGCAGTGCGACCCCTTCTACCGCTGGCTCGACCGCTGGTTCCTGCTGCTGCAGATCCCCCTGGGCCTTGGGCTCTACTGGTTCGGTGAAGCCGCCCAGGTGCACGGCGGTGGCCTTGGCCTGGTGCTCTGGGCCATTCCTCTGCGCCTCGTGGTCGTGTACCACGTGACTTGGCTGGTGAACTCCGCCACCCACGCCTTCGGCTACCGCAATTTCGATTGCCCCGACCTCTCCCGCAACTGCTGGTGGGTGGCACTGCTCTCCTTCGGTGAGGGTTGGCACAACAACCACCACGCCCATCCGGCGAGTGCACGCCACGGTTTGCGCTGGTTCGAGTTCGATCTCACCTGGCAGCACGTGCGCCTGCTCAAGCTCCTCGGACTGGCCAGCCGGATCCGCACGGCCCGCTACGTCCCCGGAGCCTCCTGAGGCTCAAAGCAACCTTCAACAACCGGCCACGTCGTAACGTGGTCGATCGCACCCGTCTCCATCCTTCATACCGGTCCCATGCCTAAGCGTGTACAAGTCGTTCTGAATGAGGACGTCCTCAGCCTCGGCAAGGACGGAGACCTGGTGGAAGTGGCTCCTGGTTACGCCCGTAACTTCNTGCTGCCCTTCGGCAAAGCAGTGCCCCTCACCCCTGCTGTGATGAAGCAGGTGGAGCACCGCCGGGCCAAGGAAGCTGAGCGTCAGGCCGCTCTTAAGCAAGAAGCCATCGACTTCAAGACTGCCCTCTCCACCATTGGTCGCTTCACCGTGAAGAAGCAGACCGGTGAAGACAACGTGCTGTTCGGCACCGTCACCAACGGTGACGTGGCAGAAGCCATCGAAACCGCCACCAAGAAGGAGATCGACCGCCGCGACATCGTGGTGCCTGAGATCCACCGCACCGGCAAGTACACCGTGACGGTGAAGCTGCACAGCGAAGTCACCGCTGAGATCAACCTGGAAGTGGTCGGCTACTGATCGCTGTCAATTGACACTCAAACGGCTCATTCGAGCCAGAGTGTGATCCCTTCGCTTCACGCCCTGCCGCCATGGTGAGCGTCCCCCTGCCAGAGAACAACGATGGGGGACGCCGTGGTTTTGGCAAAGGCCGCCGCGACGATGAGCCCAATTTCGAGGCTCTGCCCGATTCTCTTCCGCCCCAGAACCTGGAGGCGGAGGAAGCGGTGCTGGGCGGCATCCTGCTCGATCCCGATGCAATCGGGCGCGTGGCCGATGTGCTGCAGCCGGAAGCGTTTTATCTGAACGCCCACCGGGAGATCTTCCGCACCGCCCTGATGCTGCACGGCCAGGGCAAGCCGACGGATCTCACCGCCATGAGCGCCTGGCTGGCCGACACCGGCGCCCTGGAGAAGGTGGGCGGCAACAACCGACTGGTGGAGCTGGTGGAGCGGGTGCCGTCCACCGCCTCGATCGAGCAGGTGGCCCGGCTGGTGATGGACAAGTTCCTGCGCCGCCAGCTGATCCGCTCCGGCAATGAAGTGATCCAGCTGGGCTTTGATCAGAGCCTGCCGATGGAGCAGGTGCTGGACCAGGCGGAGCAGAAGATCTTTGCCATCAGCCAGGAGAAACCCTCCAAGGGGCTCACCCCCACGGCCGAAATCCTCACCCAGACCTTTGAGGAGATCGAAAGCCGCTCGCTGGGCACCTCGGTGGCCGGCATCCCGGTGAACTTCTACGACCTGGATGCGATGACCCAGGGCCTGCAGCGCAGCGACCTAATCATCGTGGCGGGCCGGCCAGCCATGGGCAAAACCTCGATTGCGCTGAACCTGGCCAAAAACGTGGCCCAGCTGCACGACATGCCGGTGTGCCTGTTCTCCCTGGAGATGAGCAAGGAGCAGCTCACCTACCGCCTGCTCTCGATGGAGGTGGGCATCGAAGCGGGCCGGCTGCGCACCGGCCGCTTGCAGCAGGAGGAGTGGCCGCTGCTGGGCCAGGGCATCAACAGCCTGGGGCAACTGCCGATCTTCATCGACGACAAACCGAACTCCGGCGTGCTGGAGATGCGCTCGCTCTGCCGGCGGCTGATGGCCGAACAGGGCAAGGAGCTGGGGCTGGTGATGATCGACTACCTGCAGCTGATGGAAGGCTCNGGCTCGGACAACCGGGTGCAGGAGCTCTCGCGCATCACCCGGGGCCTGAAGCAGATGGCCCGGGAACTGAATGTGCCGGTGATTGCCCTCTCCCAGCTGAGCCGGGGTGTGGAGGCACGCACCAACAAGCGACCGATGCTGAGCGACCTGCGGGAATCGGGCTCGATCGAGCAGGACGCCGACCTGGTGCTGATGATCTACCGCGACGAGTACTACAACCCGGAAACACCGGANCGCGGCATCACCGAAGTGATCGTGACCAAGCACCGCAACGGTCCGGTGGGCACGGTGAAGCTGCTGTTCGAGCCGCAGTTCACCCGCTTCCGCAACCTGGCGGCCTGAGCCAACTCAGATAATGGAGGCATGAGCTTCAGCGCCGCCCCCATCGAATCCTTCGACGTGATCGTGGTCGGCGGCGGTCATGCCGGTTGTGAAGCGGCGATCACCGCCGCCCGGCTGGGCCTGAACACCGCTCTGTTCAGCCTCAATCTCGATCGCATCGCTTGGCAGCCCTGCAATCCGGCCGTCGGCGGCCCCGCCAAAAGCCAGCTCGTCCATGAAGTGGATGCCCTTGGTGGGGTGATCGGCCGCCTGGCCGATGCCACCGCGATCCAGAAGCGCATCCTCAACGCCAGCCGCGGCCCGGCGGTGTGGGCCCTGCGCGCCCAGACCGACAAGCGCCTNTATTCCCGCCAGATGCTGCAGCTGCTGCAGCACACCCCCAACCTCGCCCTGCGCGAAGCGATGGTGACCGGCCTGGAAACCAGCGGTGAAGGCGACCAGCAACGCATCAGCGGCATCCGCACCTATTTCGGCAGCGTCTACGGNGCTGANGCNGTGATCCTCACCGCCGGCACCTTCCTNGGCGGCCGCATCTGGGTGGGGCATCAATCGATGGCCGCNGGCCGCGCNGGNGAACAGGCCGCNGAAGGCCTCACCGAAGCGCTGCAGCAACTNGGCTTCCAGACCGACCGGCTCAAAACCGGNACCCCCGCCCGGGTGGACCGGCGCAGCATCGCCCTCGATCAACTNGAGGAGCAGCCCAGNGATGCGGCCGATCGCTTCTTCTCCTTNGACCCNGCCNCCTGGGTGAGCGGTGAGCAGATGAGCTGCCANATCACCCGCACCACCGCCGAAACCCATCAGCTGATCCGCGACAACCTGCACCTCACCGCCATCTACGGCGGNGTGATCGACAGCAAAGGTCCGCGCTATTGCCCCTCAATCGAAGACAAGATCGTTCGCTTTGCGGACAAGGACAGCCACCAGATCTTCCTCGAGCCGGAGGGGCGCGACACCCCGGAGATCTATGTGCAGGGCTTCTCCACCGGCCTGCCCGAACCGATCCAGCTGCAACTGCTGCGCAGCCTGCCGGGCCTGGAGCAAGCGGTGATGCTGCGACCGGCTTACTCGGTGGATTACGACTATCTGCCCGCCACCCAGCTCAAGCCCTCCCTGGAAACCAAGCGGGTGCGCGGCCTGTTCAGCGCCGGCCAGCTCAATGGCACCACGGGCTATGAGGAAGCCGCCGCCCAGGGCCTGGTGGCTGGCGTCAACGCCGCCCGGCTGATCGGCGGCCAGGAGCCGGTGCACTTCCCCCGGGAGGGCAGCTACATCGGCACGATGATCGACGATCTGGTGAGCAAAGACCTGCGCGAGCCCTACCGGGTGCTCACCAGCCGCAGCGAATACCGGTTGATCCTGCGGGGCGACAACGCCGACCGCCGCCTCACACCGTTGGGCCGTGAGCTGGGCCTGATCGACGACCGGCGCTGGCAGCTGTTCGAAGACAAACTCCAGGCGATGGAGGGCGAAAAGCAGCGGCTGGAAACCGTGCGGCTCAAGGTGAGCGATCCAGTGGCCCCGGCAGTGGAAGAGGAAACCGGTGCAGCGATCAAAGGCTCGATCACCCTGGCCGACCTGCTGCGCCGGCCCGGCATGCACGCCGCCGATCTGGTGCGCCATGGCCTGGCTGATGCCGATCTGCCCCTGCCCGTGCGCGAGGGGGCGGAGATCGACATCAAATACAGCGGCTACCTGCAACGGCAGCAGCAGCAGATCGATCAGGTGAAACGCCAGAGCCAGCGCAAACTGCCGGCCGATCTCAACTACGCCGGCATCGGCACTCTTTCCAACGAAGCCCGGGAAAAGCTCACGGCCATTCAACCCAGCACCCTGGGGCAGGCCAGCCGCATCCCTGGCGTCAGCAAAGCCGACATCACCGCCCTGCTGATGTGGCTGGAACTGCAGCAAAGGGAACGCCAACCCCTCGCCCCCACCGCAGAAGCTCGATAGCGTTGGACTCCTGAAACCTCTGCAGTGTCAGCCCGGGTTCCCACCTCACGTGCCTATTGGAACCTGCGGGCTGAGCAGGTGATGGACAACGTGTTCGACCGCGAGACGGTCACCGCCCCAAGCCAGCCGCACCTGGTGCCGGTGGATGTGGATGTGCACGAACCAACAACCAAGCCAACCGAATCCAGCGAACGCCGCTCCCCCTCCACCTGGCTGCTGCCGCTGATCAGTGGCATCGCCGTTGCCGGGGTGATCTGCAGCGCCTGGCTGGTGAGCAGCCTGCAACGCTCCCGCCTGGAGCTGGAACGGAAGCAAAACGCCGCCCTGATCGAGNAGCTGCGCGAGCAAGTGACGGCCCAAGAAANCCGCGCNGAAGAGACGNCAACGCNCGAGGANGCCTCCCTTGCNATCCAAAGCCTCGAACCGCTGACCGTGCCGATCCAACAACCACCGATCCAACAGCCGTTGACGGTTGAGCCCCTGGGCAGCGATCAGGCATTGGCACCGATGGGACCGATCCCGCAACTCACCGGTGTGGTGAAGGGCCCCGGTGGCAGCAGTTCCGCCATTTTTCAACTGGGGCAGGGATCGGTGTCCGCCGGCATCGGTGAAGCGATCGGCAGCAGCGGCTGGGTGCTCAGCGAGGTCACCGACAGCGGTGCCGTGATCAGCCGCAACGGCCAACGCCAAACCCTCTCGGTGGGAGGGCTGTTCTGAACCCNACCCCCCGTCTTCACCCATCCCCGCACCAGCTCTGGCAAGCCCCCACCGATGCNGTGCTCTCAGCGGAGGGGCCGCGTCAACTGCCCGGCCCCTGGCGGCTGATGCTGCTGGGCGATGGCAGCCCAACCCGCCACCTGCGCCTGCTCACCGGTTCGCCCGTTGCCGTGGATCTGATCGCCATGGAGGCCGACCAGACCGACCACCCCGGGGCACCGGANGAGGTNANGGAATTGATGGCACCACTGCTGCGCCGCCAGGTGTGGCTCACCTGCGGCGGCACCCCGCTGGCCTGGGCCGAGAGCTGGTGGAACCAGGCCGAAGCGGATTGGCACCTGCGGGACCGCAACCAGCCGATCTGGAAAAGCCTCACCGAAGGGCGTTCCGAGCTGTTCCGTGAGGTGGATGGCTTGGCNCTGGTGGAGGGNGACTGGCTCGACCAGACCTTTGGCCATCGCGGCCCCTACTGGAGCCGCCATTACCGCTTCTTCCGCCAGGGCAAGGCCCTCACCGTGATTCGCGAAGTGTTCAGCCCGCAACTCGAAACCTGGCTCGGACCCACGCTGCGCCAGGAGTTTCAACAAAATTCATGAACAAACCTGCGGGTTTGTTGGGATTTGCTCTTGACAACTTGCCATTGGTTGTGCTNACAGGAAGATGTGGCCAATTCGGTGCACCGTGTCATGGCTGCCACCACCTCCTGGCTCAGCCTCACCGACCTCGGTCGGATCTACGGCATTTCGGCGATTCACTGCGGCAAGACCCTCGAACATCAAGGCTGGCGTGACAGGCGGGGCCGCCCCACCCAAAGCGCCCTCGACGCCAATGCCGCCATGCAGACCGGCCCCCATGGCCAGGGACGCACCGTGCTCTGGAACCGCACGGTCTGCAGCNAGCTGCTGGAACAGAAGGGCTATGAGCCGNTGAGCCGNAGCCTGCAAGTGGAGCAGTGGACCCAACTNCTGGAAGCNCTGCAGGTGGGATCCCCATCGATCACGGCCACAGCCGACCAGATGGCGGAAGAGATGCCCGGAGAGCTNCTCGAGGATGTGAACCACCAGCTCGCTGCACGGGGCTGCCGCTACCGGGTCAGCCCACGCTCATTGCACGCGAGGCATTAGTCGATCCGGCGGCGGCTGGAGCGCGGCAAGGCCCNGCGGGAGCCNGNNGGATTGGGCGCGGCTTCGGGNTCNGNACGNGCTGCCGGCTGNGCAGAGCGCGACCAGCGCTGCACCCGGAAGCTGTCGTCCTCCGGCCACTCGCCCTGNTCNNCNGCGTTGAACTCCTNAGCCANAGGTGGCGTTGATGGGGGCGCTGGAGCCTGNGCTGCTGCTCCGCGGCGNCTCCGGCGGGAGATNGCCTCAAGGGGGCGACGGGCGGAACGCATCGAACGNGCAGGCTCTGGCCGNCCACGGCCAGCCTCTTGCCAGGGCTCCTGCCAGTCGTCGTCCTCTTCCAGCAGCCACTCGACCTTTTCGCCGACCCAGCGGCCCACCGAATCGAGATCCAAACCGGAGCGCCGCCCTCCNGGCCGTTGTCCTGGTCGCCGACCGGACACCCCATCAACNAGCTGACGGCCGGTTTCCAANAACTGGTCGAGACGGCGATCCCGCTGATCACGGAANCGGTCCAACCGATCGAAGCGCTCCTCCATNNCCTGACGTTACCGACGGCGNCGNCGCAACCACTGTTCCCGCCGCAATCCCAGCAACACAATCACCACACCACCGCACTCCAGGGTGAGCCAGAACACCTCCATCTAGCCCTCCGCCTCCACATAACTGAGCACGCAGCTGGCATCCCAGCGGCCATGGAAATGCTCGACGCAACAGGCCCGGCAAGCGGCATTGCGTGTGCGCCTTCGGCAGGGGGTGCGNCGGCCGCAACGGGGACAGACCGCCAGCCAACGGGGCGGCCGGGGCGGCACNGGATAGCTGTGGCGNATGCTCACCTGAAACCGGCTCTGGGCCGCATTGATGGCGGCCATCCGGGCCCGGAACAGCGGCCCGTGGCTTTCGCGGCGACGCTGCACCAGATCAACCCAGGCGTGGATCATCTCGTGGCAGAGCGTGCTTTCCGTGGCGATCTGNGGCAANGGCTCNAGCACCGGNCGCGACANNACNATCTCGCTGCCGCGGCCCTCACCCACNCCGGGGCCACGGCGGTAGAACCCCGCCGTGCGGCTCATCCGNCCATCGCTCCAGCGCACCGCCGTCAGCGGCTGGCCCCCATCCACCAGAGCACCGCCGAAATGCTCCCGGTTGAGGCGNTGAAACAACGGCAGCAGNGGCTGCAAAGGCACAGAACGGGGGGGGGAGGAGATCCGAATCAGCGCCATCCTGCCGTGGTCAGTCAGACTCGGCCCTGCTTTGACAGCTGGTGATGGAACTGGGACTGGTGCGGGAGATCGGCAGCAAAGCTCTGCTGGCCGGGGGTCTCACCCTGCTGGGGTACTGGATCTACAACGCCGTGAAGCTGGTGCTCGACGCCCGCGGCATCAATCCCCTGATCAAGCAGTTCTTCACCCAGGTGGCTGCCGGCCGCATCGATGCCGCCTACCTGCTCACCACCAAGGCCTACCGCCAGCACGTGAGCCGCCAGCAGTTCATCCGCTTCCTGGCGGGCCTGAAGCTGAACAAGTTCCGCAATCTCAAGTCCGGCCGCCCCCGCGTGCAGGAAGGCAACTTGATCCTCACCGTGAAGCTGAAGTCCGAAGGCGACGAAGAGCTCCCCCTCGACTTCACCTTCACCAAGGTGGACGACAACTGGCGCATTGCCCGCATCAACCAGGTCAATGGCTGATCCGCACGAGCGGGCCGCGGAACTGCGGCACCTGCTCAACCGTGCCGGCCACGCCTATTACGTTCTCGATGCTCCGGTAATGGAGGACGCGGTCTACGACCGCCTCTATCGCGAGCTGCTCGAGCTGGAACAGAACGATCCGGGCCTGCAACGGCCCGACAGCCCCACCCAGCGGGTGGGCGGAGCTCCGGCGGAGGGGTTCACCAGCGTTGAGCACCGCGTGGGCATGCTCAGCCTCGACAACGCCTTCAACCGCGACGACCTGCAGGCCTGGCACGAGCGGCTGCTCAAGGTGCTGGACCGTCCCAGCGACACCCGCCTGCCCCTGGTGGGGGAACTCAAAATTGACGGCAACGCCCTGGCCCTGAGCTACCGCAATGGGGTGCTGGAGCGGGCCGCCACCCGGGGCGATGGCAGCCGCGGTGAAGAGATCACCGCCAACGTGCGCACGATCAGTTCCATTCCGCTGCGGCTGCAGATCGAGAACCCACCGGAATGGGTGGAAGTGCGAGGGGAGGCCTTCATCCCTGATGCCACCTTCGCGGCGATCAATGCCGAACGGGAGCAACGGGGTGAAGCGCTGTTCGCCAATCCCCGCAACGCCTGCGCCGGAACCCTGCGCCAACTGGATCCGAAGGTGGTGGCCGCCCGCCGGCTCGACTTCTTCGCTTACACCCTGCACCTGCCGGGTGACGCCCAACCCCCCGGCCAATGGGCGGCTCTGGAGTGGCTGAAGACGGCCGGTTTCCGCGTGAACCCGAACCGGGAACGCTGCGAAGACCTGGCCGCCATCCAGCGCTTCTGCGACCACTGGGAGCAGGGACGTCATGACCTCCCCTATGCCACCGACGGCGTGGTGGTGAAGCTGGACGACCTGCAGCTGCAGGACGAAGCCGGCTTCACCCAGAAGGCCCCGCGCTGGGCCATCGCCCTCAAATACCCGGCCGAAGAAGCCCCCACCCGTCTGCTCCGCGTTGGTGCTCAGGTGGGCCGCACCGGTGCCATCACCCCCGTTGCTGAATTCGAAGCAGTCGCCCTGGCCGGCACCAGCGTCAGCCGCGCCACCCTCCACAACGCCGATCGAATCGCAGAACTGGATCTGCACCTGGGCGACACCATCGTGGTGCGCAAAGCCGGGGAGATCATTCCCGAAGTGGTGCGGGTGCTGCCGGAGCTCAGGCCCAGCGACGCCACCCCGGTGCAACTGCCGCAGCACTGCCCNGAATGTGGCTCCAACCTGGTGCGGGAGGGCGATGAAGCCGCCACCCGCTGCGTGAACAGCAGCTGCCCGGCGATCCTGCGGGGTGGCCTGCGGCACTGGGTGAGCAAGGGNGCCCTGGATGTGGATGGGCTCGGCAGCAAGTTGATCGAACAGCTGGTGGACCGCGGCCTGGTGGGCTCGCTGGCCGATCTCTACCGCTTGGATGCGGCCCTGCTCGCCAGCCTGGATCGGATGGGCGACAAGTCGGCCACCAACCTGGTGGAGGCCCTGGAGGCCTCCAAACAGCAGCCCTGGCATCGCCAGCTCTATGGCCTGGGCATCCGCCACATCGGCGAGGTCAACGCCAAAGCCCTCGCGGCCGCTTTCTTCAGCATCGACAGCCTGGCAGCAGCAGCGCTGGAGTCCCCGGAGCAGATCGCCGAACTGCATGGCATCGGCCCGGAAATCAGCGCCAGCCTGGGCCAATGGCTGCGCACCCCCGCCAACCAGCAGCTGCTGCAGGACTTGCGCAGCGTTGGGCTCTCCCTGGAGGCGAGTGCCTCCGAACAGGAGGCCGCCAGCCAAGCCGGAGCTGACGCCGACGGCGTGCTGCGGGGCAAAACCCTGGTGCTCACGGGCACACTCCCCAACCTCAGCCGCAGCGAAGCCAAAGCGCTGATCGAAGTGGCCGGTGGCAAGGTGAGCGGCAGCGTCAGCAAGAANACCGACTACCTGGTGGCGGGCGAAGCCGCCGGCAGCAAACTGACCAAAGCCGAGAGCCTCGGGGTGACGGTGCTCAGCGAAGCCGACCTCACCGCCCTGCTGCAGCCATGAGCCCATCCACNCCTGCCCTGCACCGCTGGATCAAGACCGACTGCGGACGGGCCAAGTTGGCTGAGCTGCAGCAGCGCACCGGCCCAGCCAAGCGCGCACGCCTGGCCTGGTTCATCCTGATCGCTGCCCTGCGGGACTGGCGTCTGCCCAATCCCGATCAGAGCGACGTNTCCACATCCTGAAGCGCCCGNCNGGCCGCNCGGCTCACNAGCCAGACCACGGCCANNGTGGCGAGCACNCCCACCANCCGCAGCGCCCAGGTNCCGGCATCGGCCTCACCCCCAAGCACCTCACCGAACCGGGCCACATCCCCAGCCAAGGCTCCCAAGCCGCAGAACAGCACCGTGCCGGGGAGGATGCCGATCAAGCCGATGCTGTAGTCCCGCAGGCTCACCTCACTGAGGCCGTAGGCCAGGTTGAGCAGCGAGAAGGGAAAGGCGGGCGAGAGGCGCGTCAGCAACACCAACTTCAGGCCCTCCTTGCTCACGGCCCGCTCCACCGCCTGCANCTTGGGGANCTGCTCCAACCGGCGCCGGGCCCAGTCGCGCAGCACCGAACGCCCCAGCAGAAACACCACCACCGCCCCGAGGCAGGCCCCAACAAACACCAGGCCACTGCCAAGCCAGGTGCCATAGAGCACCCCGGCCAGCATCGACGCCCAAACCCCCGGCAGCAGCAGCGTCACCCAGAGGGCATAGAGCGGCATGAACAGCAGAGCCCCAGCGGGGGAGCGCAGCAGCTCCAACACATCCGGCAGCCAGTGCTGAACCAAGGAGATCAAGCGGAATCACCCACGCATGGCGTGGAGCATTGCACTAACTCGATGCTGAGGTGTAAAAGCGCAGGGCAAAGAGCCAGAAGGCCCGCGCCGCNGCAAAGAACAGCACCGCCAGAGCCAAGCCCGCCAGNAGCATCGGTGCGGCGGCCTCACCCAGCAGCACCTGGGCCGGAACCGTGGTGAGAAAGGCCACCGGCAGCACCAGGGTGAACANCAGGCGCAGGGCNGGCGGATAGGCGTTGAGGGGATAACGGCCGGAGGCCAGCAGGGCCCGCAACACCTCAGTGGCATTCCAGGTTTTGACGAACCAGATGCTGGTGGCAGCAATCAGGAACCAGAGCGAATAAAGAATCAAGCCACCGGCCAGCAGCATCACCAACACGGTGAGGAGAGAAGACAGGCTGAACACCACACCGGCCTGATGGCTGCCCCANGCCAGAAGCCCAAGCCCCAGGCCGATCTCCGGCAGCCCCGCNGGCGAAAGCGTGCGCAGCGACAACCAGAACTGGCTGTCGATCGGTTTGAGCAGCACGAAATCCAGGGTGCCCTCACGCACATGGGTGACGATCGCCCCGAGGTTGGGGCGCAACCAGGTGGTGGCCATGCCATCGAACACCGTGTAAAGCCCCTGCACCATCAGGGCCTGGGCCCAGCTCCAGCCCCCCAACGTCTGATCGGGGCCATAGAACAGCGAGAGCAGGAACAGGCTGCCGCTGAGGCTCATCGCCACCGCCAGCAGCTCGATCAGCACGTTGGCCTGATACTCCAGCTGCACGGCCACGGCCGTGCCCCAGAAGCGACGCAGGGTTCGCCAGTAGCGCCCCATCAGGCCCCCATGGCGCTGTAGCGCCGCACGCCGGCCCGCCANAGCAGCAGCACCAGCGGCAACAGCAGAGCGATCCAGGCCAGTTGCGCCCCGAANCCCGCCAACAGATCCACCGGCTGGCCNGCCAGCACCCGNGCCGGNAAGTCGATCANATANGGGAAGGGCGTCCACTGGGCCAGGGCCCGCACCGCCGGCGGAAAGGCCGTGAGCGGTGCCAGCAGACCGGACAGGAACAGGAAGGGAATGAACTGNAGNCGCTCCAGGGCACTGGCCTTCTCACTCCAGAAGCAGAGGGCCGCAATCAGGCTCTGAAACAGAAAGGCGATGGCGAAGGCCAGCCAGGTGGCCAGCCAGGCCAGTAGGAAGCCCCCCAACGACGGCAACCAGAAGGCCTGGGGCCGCACCGCAAAAAACACCGCTGCGATCAGNGCCGCGAAGGGCAGACGGGTGAGCTGCTCGCCGAGGTGAGCCGCCACATAACGCCAGAGCGGATGCAGCGGCTGCAGCAGGTAAGGAGANAGCCGGCCCAGCAGGGCGTCTTCCTCGAAGGCATAGACCACCCACACCACCGAGAACTGGCGCACCAGAAAGGCGCTGAGGAAATAGCGATCCAGGGCCACACCATCCAGCCCCAGCCCCGAGCGCGCGTCGCTGCCGCTCCAGACGCTGAGCATGATGAACGGCAGCACCCCGGACAAAGCCCAAAGGGCGATCTCGGCGCGGTACTCGAGCATGTGGGCGTACTGGGAGCCCAGCAGCACCCGGATGATCCGCCGGTTCAGCCCGAAGATCCGCATCAGACGCGCCCCTGCCGGAACAACCCACCGATCAGCTCTTCGATCGGTGGATCGGTCACATCCAGATCACGCACGGGGAAGCGATCCAGCAGTTGCGCCACCACGGCGGTGAGCTGATCGCGGGGCACCAGCAGCCGCACATCACAGCCCTCCAGCTGCTCCAGACGCCCCAACCCCGCCAAGTCATCGGCGGAAACGGGCGACTCCAACTCGAGCCGCACCTCCCGCTCCGGTGCCAATTGATCAGCCAGCGCTTCCAGGGGGCCGTCGTGGAACAACCGCCCCTGATGGATCAGCAGCACCCGCGGGCACAACGCCGTGATGTCAGCCATGTAGTGGCTGGTGAGCAGCACCGTTGCCCCCGTGCGGCGGTTGTACTCCGCCAGGAACTGCCGCACCCGGGCCTGGGCATTCACATCCAGCCCCAGGGTCGGTTCATCGAGGAACAACACCTCCGGCTCATGCAGCAGCGCCGCCAACAGTTCGGCCTTCATCCGCTGGCCCAGGGAAAGCTTGCGCACCGGCCGGGTGAGTTCCTCCCCCAGCTCCAGCAGATCGGCCAGCTCCTTGATCCGCCGCCGGGCCACAGCATCNGGNATGCCGTAGACCGCCGCATTCACCCGCAGNGAATCCATCGGCGGCAGGTCCCAGAGCAGCTGCTGCTTCTGCCCCATCACCAGGGTGATCCGGCGCAGAAACTCCGCCTGACGGCGCTGGGGCCGGTGCCCCGCCACCTGCACCTCGCCGGCGCTGGGGTGGATCAAGCCGCAGAGCATCTTCAAGGTGGTGGTTTTGCCGGCGCCGTTGGCACCGAGAAAGCCCACCATCTCCCCAGGTTCAATCCGGAAGGAAACGTCCTGCACCGCGGTGACGTCCCGGGTGCGGCGGCGGATGAAATGGCGCAGGGTGCCGGCCAAGCCGGGCTGCTTCTCGGCAACCCGGTAGATCTTGCTCAGCCCCTCAACCTGAATCACCGACTCAGCTCAGATCCGCCAGGCGCTTGCGGGCCAGATCGGCCTGGGCCTGCTTCTCATCGAGGTTGGCCTGGCATTCCGCCACCACCTCCGGCGGGGCCTTGTCGGCGAAGTTGGGGTTGCCCAGCCGGCCCGCCAGGCCCTTGATCTCCTTCTCCGCCTTGGCGATGTCTTTCTCCAGGCGNCCNTTNAGCGCATCNAGATCCACAAGNCCTTCGATCGGCAGCAGCACCTGCAGCTCACCGCTCACCCCCGCCAGGGCCTTGGCCACCGGAGCCGCATCGGCCTCCGCCGGCGCCATCACCGCCACCGACTCCGCCCGGGTCAACGCCGTGATGTCGGCTATGCCCTTGGTCAGCACAGCCGCCAGCTCGCCGCGGCCGGTGACGAAGCGCACCGGCACCGATTGCGAGGGCTTGAGACCCGCCACCGCGCGCAGGTTGCGCACCACACGGATGGCACCGATCAGCTCAGCGAACGAGGCTTCCAACGCATCATCCAAAGCACTTTCATCCAGGGCCGGCCAGGGCTGCAGGGCCAGGAAGGTGGTCTCCGGCTCGCCGGTGACGCTGTGCCAGAGCTCCTCGGTGAGGTGGGGCATCAGCGGATGCAGCATCAAGTGCATCTGACTGATCACCTTGGCCAGCACCTGCTTAGCCACCCGCTGATCGGCGAGGGCCTCGGCTGAGGGGTTCTCACCGGGGTTGAGCCGGCGCTTGCTCAGCTCCAGATACCAGTCGCAGACGTCGTTCCAAGCGAACTCGTAAAGCCCCTTGGCGGCTTCACCCAGGCCATAGCTGCTGTAGCGCTCGGCCGTCTCCCGGTTCACCCGGGCCAGGCGGGAGAGGATCCAGCGATCGGCCAGCTGCAGGGCCGCGGGGTCGGGTTCACCGAGTTGGGCCGGTGTTTCGCCGCCCAGGTTCATCAGGGCGAAGCGGGTGGCGTTCCAGAGCTTGTTGGCGAAGTTGCGCGAGGCCTCCACCGTGGCGGAGGTGTCCTTCTTGCGGTCGTAGTCCAGACGAATGTCCTGACCGGCACCGGCCACTTCCCGCACCAGGGCGAAGCGCAGGGCATCGGTGCCGTAACGGTCGATCAGCAGCAGCGGATCGATGCCGTTGCCGGCGCTCTTGCTCATCTTGCGGTTCTGCTCGTCCCGCACCAGGCCGTGGATGTAGACGTCCTGGAAGGGCATCTCGCCGGTGAAGGCGCCGGCCATCATCGTCATCCGGGCCACCCAGAAAAAGATGATGTCGAAGCCCGTCACCAGGGTGCTGGTGGGGTACCAGCGCTGCAGGTCGGCGCTGTCAGCATCGGGCCAGCCCAGGGTGGAGAAGGGCCAGAGGCCGCTGGAGAACCAGGTGTCGAGCACGTCTTCGTCCTGCTCGATCTCCGCCGCCGCGCCGTACTCCGCCTTGGCCTTCTCCAGGGCTTCGGCTTCGTTGCGGGCAACCACGTAGGGCGTGGTGTCGGTGTACTTGCCGCCGGTCTCGCTGATCACGAACCAGGCGGGGATGCGATGGCCCCACCAGAGCTGGCGGCTGATGCACCAGTCGCGGATATCGGTGAGCCAGTCGCGATACACCTTCTCCCAGCGCTCGGGGATGAAGCGGGGGTCCTGCTTCTCGAGGGCCTCACGACAGCGAGCCGCCAGGGGCTCGGTTTTGACAAACCACTGGGTGGAGAGCAGCGGCTCCACCGGCACCTTGCCGCGATCGGAATAGGGAACGCTGTGGCGGTAGTCCTCCACCTTCACCAGCAGGCCCAGCTCCTCCAGGCCAGCCACCACGGCCTTACGGGCCTCGAAGCGATCCAGCCCCTCGAACTGGCCGGCCTCCTTGTTCATCGTGCCGTTCTTGCGCATCACTGTGATCTGGGGCAGACCGTGGCGCTGGCCGATGGCGAAATCATTGGGGTCGTGGGCCGGCGTCACCTTGACGCAGCCAGTGCCGAAGTCCTTCTCCACGTGGTCATCGGCCACGATCGGAATCTCCCGCCCCACGAACGGCAGGGTGAGGGTCTGGCCCACCAGGTGGGCATAGCGCTCATCGGTGGGATTCACCGCCACCGCTGTATCGCCCAGCATCGTTTCGGGCCGGGTGGTGGCCACCTCCAGGTGGCCGTCGCCGCTGCTGAGCGGATAGCGGAAATGCCAGAGGTGGCCGTCCACCTCCTTCATCTCCACCTCCAGATCACTCACCGCCGAACCGGAGGCGGGGCACCAGTTCACCAGGTATTCACCGCGGTAAATCAGCCCCTGCTCGTGCAGCCGCACGAAGGCCTCCTTCACCGCCTCACTCAGACCTTCATCAAGGGTGAAGCGCTGGCGCTTCCAATCCACGGAATACCCCAACCGCCGCAGCTGGCCCACGATGCGGCCACCGCTTTCGGCCTTCCACTGCCAGGCCCGCTCCAGAAACGCCTCACGGCCGAGGTCGTGGCGGGTCTTGCCCTCCTCTTTGAGCTGCTTCTCGAGGATCGTTTGCACCGCGATCGAGGCGTGATCGGTGCCGGGCAAGCAAAGAACGTTCTTTCCCGCCAGGCGCTGATAGCGCACGATCGTGTCGATCAGGGCCGTGTTGAAGGCATGGCCCATGTGCAGGCTGCCGGTGACGTTCGGCGGCGGGATCACCACAGAGAACGGTTCACCGGGGGCCTTCGGGTCGGGATGGAACGCTCCCTGGTCCTCCCAGGCCTGCTGCCAGCGGGCCTCCGTGCCAGCCGGGTCGTAGGTCTTGGCCAGTTCGGGCACAGGAGGCAGGGAGTTCAGTCAAGCCATGGTCGCAAAAGGTGCTGCAGTACCCACCACCACAGGCGTTCACGGTGGATTTCGCCGACTCCTCGATCAACTACAAACTGCTGTTCTGGGTGCGCAATCCCCTGGAAGCTTTTGCGGTCGGCAGCGACCTCCGCCAGGCGATCTGGACGGCGTTCGACAAGAACGGCATCGGCATTCCCTTCCCCCAGCGCCAGGTGTATCCGATGGAATGGCCCCCCTCCAAGGANNAAACCCACCGGNTCGGCAGCCCCANCAATCAGCTCCAGGCCGAAGCAGACAGCGATCCTGCCAACGACTCAGCTGGCGAGACGCCGTAGGTAGTCCTCCTGGCGTCCGGCGTTGATCCAACCGGTGGCGATCAACTTGCTGGCGCTCTCATTCACCCGTCCGCGGTGAATGTGGGACGGACCAGCCGGAAAGATCACCAACTTGCCCCGCTCCGCCGGTTCGTGGTGGTCCTGCCAATGGAACTCGGTGCCAGCCTCATCCACGTCGTTGCAATANAGAATCCAGGCCAGCACCCGGTGCACCGGTTCGGTGGCCTCATCGCTGATGGTCCAATCGCAGTGCCATCGCTTGAACCCTTCCCCCGGGGCGTAGTGCTGGAGGTTGAAGATCGGATTCACAAACAGGCTCTGCTGCGGGCAGCACTGCCGGAACAACGGCCGCTCCTGCAGATAGCGCTCCAAGCCGGCCGTCACCCCCCGCAGGATCAGTTGCGAGAGGGCAAAGGATTCGGGTTCCGAGCGATCAATCGCCACCAGGCTGATGTCGGTGCTCTGTTTCGCCGGTTCCCCCTCACCCTCGGGCCCGAAGGCCACGCCAGGCCGCTGTAAGTCCACCCGGCGCTCGAAGAACTCACGCACCGCATCGGCCACCGAGGCGTAACCGGGATTGCTGTAGCGCCCGATCAGGTTCATGCCGCGGCCTCCAAGCGAGGAATCGCCACCACAGCATCGAGCTGCTGCCAGCGCGACCGGTCAGCCACATGGCCCTGCAACTGCACCTGTTCGATCACCGTGGCAGCGCGCTCAAGATCCAGGGGAACACCCGGGCCCATCGGCAGCACCAGCACCTGCTGCTCAGCCGGATCGGCCATCACCTGCAGATCGAGGGCCTCCAGCTCCCGCTCAAAGAACACCCGCCGCATCCGGGTGGTGAGGCTTGGCCCAAGCGCCTCGACGAACCGGGCCATGCCGGCTTCATCCCCGGAGCTGCCGCAATTCAGCGACAACCAGATCAGCAGCTTCACCCAACTTTCCGCCGTCCACAGGGGTTGGAAGCTCTCCCGGTGCTGCCGCACCAGCTCAGCGATTGAAAAATCAAACAGCGTGGCCTGCAGGCCAGTGGCATCAGCGGAATCCATGCTGTTCATCCTCTCCTGCGAAAGGTCAGACTGGGGCGACTGGCTATTCGCACCATGGCCCTGGACCTGAACGATCCCGAACTCGAGTTCTCCGATCTGGTCTACGCCTACCAGAGCTGGGTGATGGCGGTGATCAATGACGAAAAGCTGGACAGCGACGACAAGCTGCTCACCGACGACATCGCCGAGGACGCCCTCAACTCAATGCGCTTCCTGCCGGGCGAGGTAACCAACGCCATCGAAACCAGCCTGGCCCGCGTCTACGACGTGGACGCCGACGAACTGGCCGAGCTGCTCTTCCCTGAGGACTGAGCCCAGGCTCAGAGGACGCGATGGGTTGGTCCGCGGCTGACATCCCGAACCAGCAGGGCCGCATAGCCCTGATCACTGGAGCCAACAGCGGCCTGGGCCTGGAAACCGCGCGCGCCTTGAAACGCTGCGGGGCCACCGTGGTGTTGGCGTGCCGCAGCCCCCGCAAAGCCGAGAGGGCCAAGCAGGAGTTGCTGCAGGAGCGCGATGGGGGAGCGGTGGATCTGGTGGACCTGGATCTGGCGGACCTGACCAGCGTGCAACAGGCGGCGGCCACCGTCGGGGAGCGCTACGGCTGCCTTGATCTGCTGATCAACAACGCTGGCGTGATGGCACCGCCGCGCCGCACCACCGCCCAGGGGCATGAATTGCAGTTCGGGGTGAATCACCTGGGGCACATGGCCCTGACCCAGGCCCTGCTGCCGCTGCTNCAGAACCGGCCCGATCCCCGCGTGGTGACGGTGACCTCCGGAGCGCAGTACTTCGGCAAGATCCGCTGGGACGACCCCAGCTGGAGCAAGAGCTACGACCGCTATGGGGCCTATGGCCAAAGCAAACTCGCCAACGTGATGTTTGCCCTTGAGCTGGATGCACGCCTGCGCGAGCAGGGCAGCCCCATCCGCTCCCTGGCTGCCCATCCCGGCATCGCGCGCACAGACCTACAACCCACCGCAATCGCCAGCGTCGGCAACCGTTTCGAGGCTCTGGTCTACCGGCTGATGGATCCCTTGTTCCAAAGCGCCGGCATGGGTGCCCTGCCCCAACTGCATGCCGCCACCGCGGCGACTGCTCAGGGTGGCGAGCACTACGGCCCTGAGCAGTTCGGCGGCTTGCGGGGTGCACCGGCGCTCTGCCGTGTGGCGCCAGCAGCGAGCCAACCTGCCGAACGGCAGCGGCTCTGGAGCTTGAGCGAGCAGCTGATCGGTGGCTGAATCCCACGCTGTGATGTTGAGTGGCCGCTGGTTGGTCGCCCTTTGAAACCATGGCCACTCGCCGCCCTGCCACCCAGATCAATGCCCGCCAGAAGGTCTTGCTGGCGAACCTGCAGGCCTGTGGTGATGAGATGAGCGGTCAGCAGCTGCACCGCAGCCTGGAGCCCGAACAGGCCATGGGCCTGGCCACGGTGTACCGGAATCTGCGCCAGCTGCAGCAACGGGGCCTGGTGCGCTGCCGCCACCTGCCCAATGGCGAGGCGCTCTATGCGCCGCTGGAGCGGGATCGCCACCACCTCACCTGCGTCGATTGCGGCAAGACCCAGGCGCTCGACCACTGCCCGATTCACGACCTGGAGGTGCCCGAAGACGGTCGCAAAGGCTTCGATCTCCTGTTTCACACGCTTGAATTCTTTGGTCTCTGCAGCGACTGCCGCGAGCGGCAGCAAAGCCCGTCATGACCCTGGCCGCCACGTACTACGGAGCCAATGGCTGGTTGCTCGAATTCGATGATCTCCGCGTTCTGGTGGATCCCTGGTTGCGCGGCAGCCTGAGCTTCCCCCCCGGGGAGTGGCTGCTCAAAGGGGAACTGCCCTGCGAGCGCAAGGTGCCCGAGAAGCTGAACCTGCTGTTGCTCACCCAGGGGCTTGCAGACCACGCCCATCCGGACACCTTGGCGCTTCTCCCCAAGGACCTGCCCGTCATTGGATCGGCGGCGGCTGCACGGGTGGTGGAACGCCTGGGCTTCACCAGCGTGAAAGCCCTCTCCCCCGGAGAGAGCACCAACCACCAGGGCCTGCGGGTGCGCGCCAGCGCCGGTGCACCGGTGCCGATGGTGGAAAACGGTTATCTGCTCGAACATCCAGCCGGGTCGCTCTATCTCGAACCCCACGGTTTTCTCGATCCAGCCCTGGAGCCACAGCCCCTGGATGCCGTGATCACGCCGATGGTGGATCTGGGGCTGCCGGCGCTTGGAGCGTTCGTTAAAGGCTGCTCCGTGGTGCCGCAACTGGTGGAACGCTTCCAACCCACCACGGTGCTCGCCAGCACCTCCGGCGGCGACGTGCGCTTTGGCGGCGCCTTGAGTCGGGCCCTGCAAATGAAAGGATCCGTGGCCAGCACTGGNGCCCAGCTGCCGGCCAGCAGCTCCTGGACCGATCCAAGACCNGGGGAACGACTGCTGCTGAAAAACTGATTTTTCGGATTAAGCTTTGTAACAACAGCTTGAGTTCGATGAAATCCACGCAAGCCAGCGATTCCTGGTTCCAAGGCGTCGCTGCCCGCGACATCCACATGGAGCAGCTCAAAAAGGCCGAACGCTTCAACGGCCGTGCCGCCATGGTCGGCATCGTGATCGGAATCATCACCGAGGGGCTCACCGGTGCCGGCATCGTTCACCAGATCGGGCTGGGTCCCCTGGTGGATGGCTATGCCGCCTGCCGCACCCAATTCCTGCCCTTCTGCTTCTGATTCGGAAGGGGGACCACCCCCCCGATGACGAGAATGGTGCGATTCACGTTCGAATCGAATGGCTGCTGACAAGGAACTGCTGAAGGAAGTGGCCCTGGAGCTGTGGAACACCACCAAAAAGCTTCGTCCCGGCCTGCCCAAAGCGCCTCGCGCCCAGCTGGTCTTAAAAGCCCTGCTCACCATCGGTGACATGAGCGATCAGCTGGAAGCCGCCATGGTGCTTGGAGTGATTGAGGCGCAGGAACCCGACGATGAGCCCGGGCAGGGAGAAGCGGCCGGCGAAGACAAGACGGTGTCTGAAACCGATGCCAAGACCGAGCGGGAGACCCCCAGGGTTGTGCGCAAGCGCTCCAGCAGCCGCTGATCAAGACTTCCAAATGACAAGCCACCCATCCCGCTCCCTCCCTGGGGATGGGTCAAGCTNTTGAAAGCGCTTCGGCGAGACGGCTTAACGCTGCAGAGCAACCACAGCCGCAGCAGCAGCAAGGGCCACGATTCCAGCCATCCAGATGCTGCCTTGGCGTTCCAACAACCACGCAGCGTTGCGAGAGATCGACAACCTGCCAGTTGCCAACAGCGCAGTGAACCCCACTAGCAGAACCACGGGAACCACAAGCGCCAAGACCAACTGCATCACAAAGTGCCTTTGAGGCCTACCTTCCAATGATGATGTGGTGGCAAATCGAGCTACGTCTCTACGTCCGCACCACAGCCTGAATCTTGACTCTGTTGATCGTCACGGCCGGTTTCATTGGTCTGCTTTGGCTCACGCAAAGCCTGATCAGACGTGGCATGGATGACGGCAGCAACAGCTGAGGCGTCTTCATTCCGCTGAAGGGACGAACCTCGTCAGCGATGCCTGGGCTCCCCTGGGGCCTGCTCGGCTTCCGCCTTCAGGAAACGGCGATGCTGAGATGAGGCATAGCCGCTGAGGTCAATTCTGCTGGCATTGCTGCCAGCCTTTCGCCACTCCCTCGGGGGAGTGCTGGATCTTCTGTTCATGGAATCGAGTTATCGGTTCTCGCGCAGTGGGCCTTCAATCAGGCTCTTTGGCGTCGCCCCACCTTTGCACACCCAACCGTCCGACGCACCGAGCGGATGAGTAATTGCAGCTACGGCAAGCCATTCGAATCGGACCGATACTCCGCCCAACGGCAAACGGCTTGTGACTCCTNAAGAGCAGTACGTGCAATGCATGGATGNTGCCTACGCCGCTGCTGACAGGGAGACCTGCCTGAAAATGATGCGAAGGGCAGAAGGCGTCCTGCGCGGTGAATTCAGCGCCCAGCCAACAAGCGATGGTCCTGGAGAGCGAGCGCTGGCGAACTGAAGCAAAACCTCAGGAAACGCAGTGCTGCACTGCGTTTTGAAATGGGCGATACTGGGATCGAACCAGTGACAATCTCCTTGTAAGGGAGGTGCTCTACCGCTGAGCTAATCGCCCCACCGG
>FUFK010723058.1_pt1 | contig 48434 bp, 30 predicted proteins | sample 1021851 | NCBI WGS metagenome assembly FUFK01 (sample SAMEA51879418, study PRJEB19060) | metagenome
AGTAAGAAACATTAATCCAAGAAAGAACGTCAATACGTAACCAATTTCAGTTGATGCTGCATCGGTGTTTCTTTGATTTGGTTTCATGATGCCACCTCAGTTTGATAATCGATAATTGCAATTTGAAGGTTAAATGAAATATTATCTCCACCTGCATGATAGATACTTTCAGCAGACGTAGGAGTGGGTTGAACCCAACCCACATAATCATTCAATAAGTCTAGTCTTCCAGGATATATCAGCCAATCAACAGATTGATCAAGATCTATGGCGTCTTGAGATGCAACCACTTCTCCATAAGGTCCATCCCAGCCACGCCTTACTTCATGTGCTGAAATTGATGCTAATTGGAATCTTGAGTCTAATGCAATTGTTACATCGTGATCAGAATTTCCAGTTATTGTACCTAAGTCTGGATAAACCACGGGTATCGTTACAGCAACTCTTGGGCCAGGTCCCTCTCTGCTTGGGGGAGTTAGAATAGCTTCTGGAGAATATTCTGGATGATTTGTTCCGACAAATCCACCTCTCCATCCTAGTTCTAAGCCTGAAACACTAGATGAGAAACTATAATCCATTCTTGGCAAAGGAATTGACCAACCTAATGCAATCGCAGAGTTCGTGCCTTTATCAGTTGGTCCTCGAAATTCAATTCTGATTCCAGCAGGATGTTGTCCATTTTTCCATGACTCTTCAATTCCAGCATCTGCCATAAAAGATACATCTTTCCAAGGTAAGTTATTTTGAACCCATCCAGTAATCCTATCGGAGAATCCAATACATCGTTCATTTCCTTTTTCTTGGATTTCAATAATTCCTGAATCCCCGAATGAAATAAAAGTTCGAATAGGTGTTTCTCCTTGCCCTATTTGTAGCTTTGAATCGATAATTAACCGCCCACCATCACTAGAATTCCATTCAACTGTAGTGAAATGAGCAGATTCGTTCAAACTTAATGAAATAGAGTTTGTATTTTCGATGTTATCTACGTATGACACCTCTGCATCAATTCCTAATCTTTGGAAAACAACGCTAGTTTGCATACTCGATCCAGCAATGATATTTTCCCAACTACTTCCACTAGTCCTTCCAGTAGAGGTTGGATGAAGTGTATCAATTCCATTCAGGATTGAATCCTCACTTCCACCTCTTACAAGATGAATTTCAACTTCTTGATTAGATGAAATCCATCCCCCTATATTATCTATCGAAAGTCGTAAACTCTCCCTCGCTCCAACACTGTGGTAAAAACCATTCATAAGTACAGCCGATGTTTCTACTCCGGGATTATGTATGATGATATCTTCAGCTACAGAAGGTAACAAAAACTCAGTCCCTATTGTGCTTCCTGTCCAATCTAATAATGCCGAAGTTCCTTGGTCAATATTTCCACTTCTAAGTACTATTAATCTAGCATCAGCAGTTGATGTGATTATTGCTACTTCTTCTGAACTAACGTCATACGAAAATGTAGCAGTGGAAATTCTACTTGAACTACCCGTGGGTCCTTGAGTAGATAACGAAGTAGAGGTGTAGGAGGAAACTTCATCATTGATTTTCATGGTAGATACAAAGGATTCTTCACTGTACAATATGAATTCTACTTCTCCAGCTGGAAGAGGAACTGTCCATGCCCTACCTTTGGCTTCAGGAGAAGGAGAATCAGGAGAATAGGTTGCAATACCTGATTCTCCTTGAACAAAAAGTGCTCTCATTGGGTTAGAAGATTCAATAATTGCTGGTTCTATATTTGTTGAATCAATGGAAAAAATGTCTCCAATATCAAGGCGGTATTTATTGTCCTCATGACTCACTATAGTTGCTTCAAGAGGCTGTTGTAAATTGGACATTGGAGTTAATAGTAAAGTTCCATTTAATGCTGGTGATTCATAGATATTTAATGCTTGAGAGTATGCTCTAAGATCGGTTAAACATACGGAAGAAACTTGTCCATTAGGATACCTGTGTTGGAAAGTAGAGTCAAAATCATTTAATCCGTTTAATCTTAATGATTGGTTCTCATACAAGCTTGCAGTATACCATGTTCCTTCTTTACGAATATCCCACCCTATATCTCCTGTATGAGGCTTAATTTTCATTTCAGCAATATCTCCGGGCAATCCGGTTTCAGAAAGTCTCACTGTTTCCTGTGCTAAGTCCGTAAATTGTCCTTCCATGGATTCTCTATCAACTGCTCCCTGTAATTCCGCCATAGTTGGAACAATCATAGCCATCATTCCTGAAATAATACTCAAAACAATTGCAAAAAGAAGCACTGTGGCAACGGCCGCAGATACTGCTTCTTCGTTATTGGGAAGATGTCTTCTCAAGGGACCACCTCTACACGTTGAAGAAGAACTTCTAGTTGGAAATGTTCAGGACTAGAGTGAAAAGTTAGCCCATCCGATCCACTCAATGGACCTTTAGGACCAAATCCAGTGTATCCCTCTAAATCTCCTGTAGCTATTAGGACTTCATGTTCTGAAGTCCAATGATCAATATACCTAGGTTCTACTGTTGATTCTCCTCCAATATCCATTTTCAACACTAGATTTCTAGCATTTTCAACATCAAATAGCATTTCTGAACCCCGGCTAGTTAAGTCAAGATCCTTGTTTAGATATGTAGCAGCACTATCAACATCAATATCTAATAGTACAAATCGAACAACATGTCCACCATCAATTGTTTCTCTATGGCTAAGCCTAGGAAATGATTCTATTGCTAAATTCTTATTTGGTAATTTTTCGATTATGGCTCCATTAGATAAATCAACAACAAATGTCCCATCAGCTAATGGCGAACTTAAGCGTAATCCGTCGATATTTATCTCCATCCATCGATGAATTGTAGTGCCGTTCCTATCTAATACGTCTACTCGGAGTGTGGATAAATATGAAAGTGGTTCATCAATTAAAATCTGCCAATCAGTCATAAGCCATTCTGTAGTCAATATTCCATTATTCAAATATTCCACTTGAGACCCATCTGTCCAAATTTCAATTGTTTCCGCAGTACGATTATCGCTGCTTACAACTATCCCTGAACCATTTCGAAAAACTTCAACTCGATCGACGCCATGAATATCGGCTCCAATGGTCCATGATTCAATATTGAATAATACATCTATACTTCCACCTGGTATTCCCGTTTGATGTACTAATCCAGTTCCATTTGGCATTCCTGCAACAACCAAAATTCGATCATTCATTTGTTCAGCAGTAACTCCTCCAGCAGCCCATGCTCGATTGTCGTTGAGATCTATTACAAATGGTTGCAAGAAAACCACTACTGCACTCATAATCGCTACCACCATCGCCAAAAGCATCGTAACTCCGAGGATTTCGCTGACCCCGGAATCATGGCCTAATTGGCGGTCGCGTCGCATGTCCACGGACCGAGAGGGATTTCACCATACATAGAAATTCGCAGTAAGCGGGAAGTTTGAAGTGGGTTAAGACCATCGTAGAGGTTCTGCAGCACGTTCACCTAACCATTGTGCGAATTCTGGGCCTTCTTGGCGAGAAATATGTATAACTCCCTCAAATTTTTCTCCTATTTCGCATAGTACTTCACTCTCAGCAAGGTGAGGTGCATTGTTGTCTGATGAAAGATGGCACAAAACAATAGAATCTAGTTTGTCATGTACGAGCCGGTTTAGCATAGCAGCTGTTTGTTTATTCGATAAATGCCCCCCTCTACCATGTATTCGATCTTTTAGAGGCTGAGGATATCGCGGATTTCCGAATAATCTTTTTGTATCGTAATTTGCTTCCACAGATAGATGACTACATCCTGTCAGATGCTTGACTAATTCTTCTGTAGGTTCTCCCAAGTCTGTTACAAATCCTGCTCGTCCCTCGGGAGAAGAGAGTACATATGCGACATTATCTGCATCATCATGGGGGACAGGAATTGGGAGAAATGAAAGATCTGGACCCACGTCCCTTCTTTCCAAGTTTTCAAAAATTCTACATTCATTTACTGGATCTAGGGATAATCGTTCACAAGTTTCCATATTTGCATGAATTTCAACTCCCCATCGCTTGGCTGCAGCCTTTGCACTGCGTCCGTGATCTCCGTGATGATGAGTGACTAATATCGCATCTAGTTTTTCTGGAGTCATATTTACAAGACTCATCCTTCTTTCTAATTGGCGCATTGAAAACCCGCAATCGATTAGTATCGAAGTTTCTTCTGTCCTAATTAGAGTTGAGTTGCCGCCACTGCCGGAACCCAGGTGGACAATTTCCATACTTCTTCCCTTTACTTCGGGCGAATAGACGGGACTTGAACGCCTCGGTCAGAATGTCTTTTTTTGTCACATTTTTACAAAAAAAGGTTTTTTCCAATTCATTATCTGTCCGAACATCGCTCCATCACCATGATAAGGCACTGAATGGGGTAAGGCGGGTGTTAAGTCACCGGAGGTCATGAAATGCGTCGCAGGCAAACAGCCCTTCTTCTCGTATTCTTGCTAATCAGTGGTCTTTCTTTTGCATCTCAGACTCGTCCATCTGCTGAAGTTGGAAGCGTTAACCCAGATGATACAACTGGTATTGGTCCTCCAATTACTGACCAAGATAAGGACGGCATTCCTGATTTGCATGAAGAATTATTTTCTCCGATCCGTAATATTTCTTACATGGGTGGTATACGTCAAATTCAAGGTTTAGATCCTAATAACGGCTCAGACAATATATCTGATTTTGATAGAGACGGATTAGATGCACTGATGGAGTATTGTTGGCCTTATTCAATGGATACTTGTTTTGATGAAAGAAGGTCATTAACTGGCAAACCTCCTGATTTAACCGAATCTGGGCTCCGAGAGTTCCTAGACCCAAGAGTATCAGATACTGATGGAGATGGTCTTCCAGATGGATATGAAGTTTACATGTGTATGAATGAAGGTGTAGGTTTTGTCAATGAATCATATGCTTGGACATGTTCTGCCTTCGACCCACTTGACCCCTCTGACGGGTTCTTAGATTCCGATCGTTGTGCCGATTATTCCTTGGGTTGCGGTGACGGTTTTGATGTAAATAGTGATGGTATTATTGAACCTCAGGAAGCATATACAAACGCGGAAGAATATTCCTATGGTTCACCAACTGGTTGGGTTACAGAAATTGATGGTCTACGTTGTTTTGGAACTATTGGAAGTCTTGTAGATTCTGCTTGTTCTGATGAAGATCGTGGAATTAAGAATCTGAATAGTGGTTGGCTTGGAACTGATCCTCTTCGTAATGATTCAGATGATCACTACTTTTCTGGAGGCCAATTACTCACCCAAAATAGAAGAGGAGATGGGATAGAAGATGGTTGGGAGGTTTACTTTAATCTTCAACCCCTCAACAGCAGTGATGGAATCGTTGATACAGATCTTGATGGATGGGACGCAAATCGTGACGGGCAAACTACTCCAGACACCTCAGTTGGAACTGTAGAAATCGGTGAAGCATTCAGTAATTTGCAAGAATATCAAGTTCACAATGATGGGGGATATGGCGTTCGCTCGGGATTAAAATCGGTAGAGCACGGTGTTTTGGATCAATCGGCTAGGATTTTTGATCAAGGGTCATCTCCGTCGTTATTACATCATGATGTGGTCAAGATAGTTCCCATTCAAGAGCGTGAACAACTCATTCTAGGTTCTAGATATGGTGTTTCTATCATGTCTCCATCAGGACAAAGCGTAGAACATTTTGAGTTACCAGCAGGCGCTCAAATGAAAGATTTGATTCATTGGGATCATCCCGAGGACGAACATCTAATCATTTCCACAAATTTAGGAATCCATACCTTAAGATTAGATGCAGCCGGGTTAGTAGATCATAATTCATTAATTTCATCATTAGTCGGTCCGATACATTCTATTCATCGTCTAAATTTAGGCGGTTCTCTAATGTCAGTTCTTGCAGCAGGTGGGGTTGGTCAAGCTTGGATAGTTCCTATTGATGTTCAAGGTGGAATCGGTTCTGTTGAGCCAGTAGAAGAATTAGAATCCTTATTGTCTTCAATAAATGGTAGCAGCATTTTGTCCGCAGCTCATGCATCTGTAAGTGGTTCTTCTCAAGTCCTATATGTCGGAACTACTCATGGAATGATTGCTTGGAATACTAGTGATCTACAAGGAGGTGCCCCTCCTTACTGGATTTTTGATAATGTTACTGCAGAGCAATTTGTTCGTCCTGCTAATCCTTTCAATTCCTCTCGTTCTGCTATTGTGAATCTGCTTGAAATTGATGGTCCTCGCGGCCCTGATGGTTTGATTACTAGTGAACAAACATTATGGGTAGGTACCGAAGGAGGATTACATCATTTCGATCTTATTGAGGGTTCTACATCACCTCAAACATCATTTTCACGAGATCGGATGGAGAATACTGATCTTGATCAAGAAGGTGGTAATGATATCCGTTCTATATGGATTAGTCAAGATGAAGTGATTGTTGGCTCAGCAGGAGGTACTTGGGTGTTAGAAGGAGACTATTCCAAAGCATTTGGAGTTGATTCAACACATACTCGAATACCTGGTGCGATTCAGTCAGTTGGTCTCTTAGAGTCAGAAAATATNACTCATCTGTTCGCTAGTATTGAACCAGGTCGATTTTCAAACATTGTTCCAATTGATCCGTTATCTTCTGATTCAGATGAGGATGGGATGCCAGATGGGTGGGAATATGCCTATGACTTAGATCCCACCGATCCATACGATAGAGATTTGGATCGAGATAACGACGGAGTTAGATTCGATCCCTCAAGTGGTTATGTCGATAAGGCATGGACAAATTTAGATGAATATCGATATATTGCCACCACTAGTGAAGGATTCAATGGTACTGATCCATTGAACATGGATACTGATGGGGATGGGTTAGCAGATGGCTCAGAATATTGGGGTTGGTATTTTGTCGAAACAAACTTCACTTGCTATTATCTGAATTCAGATTACATCTGTGACGAGTCAGTTGGTGCAGCAGCAGAAAGTGTCTATCTTTCGGGCTGGTTAGGAGGAGGAAGTGGAGGCGGTTCCGATATACCATCCGATCCTAGTAATGTTGATTCAGATGGTGATGGAATGCCAGATGGTTGGGAAATCGAAAATCGTCGTTGGATTGGTACCGAGTTCACTGGAGGAAATGACTGGACGTTAGATCCTCTTGACCCAGATGATGCAGATGAAGATGCAGATGGAGATGGACTTTCGAACCTTTGTGAATACAATTGGCAACAGACACTAGATTTTGCTAGAGAATCAGGTTTTCCACTGCATGGAGAATCTACCGAGGCAGCAGAAAATTGGACTGCAGTTGACCCTAACAACATTGATTCTGATGGAGATACCTTGCCAGACGGTTGGGAAGCTCGTTATTCCTGTGTATGGGTGGCTACTAATGCAGGAATAAACCCGATGAATGGTTCAGACGCATTTAGCAATCCTGACGGGGACGGATATGATGTAAATAGGGATGGAATGATTGGGCCGGATGAACAATTCAATAACTGGATGGAATATCACATTGTCGATCGTATTTTGCTTTCAAACCAGAGTTCAGATGGTACTCCTCATTATTCTAACTGGATCACCTCTCTGTATGATAATTCATGGATTCAAGGTCCAACGGTCTCTTTTGGTGAAAGAGCATCATCAGTTGTAGAAGATATATCAATGGTTGATGCAGACAAGGGTTCTTCGGATCCATTATCATCAGATACAGATGGAGACGGAATGCCAGACGGTTGGGAAATTTGGTACTCTAGGTGGGATTCATTTGAAGAAGAATGGACATTAAATCCTGTAGATGGTTCTGATTCTTCAGGAGATCCAGATGGGGATGGAATGACTAACTGGGAAGAATACGGGTCTATCAGGAATCAAGATAATGAAATTAGTTCCATAGTTTCTGTTCCTCAATTTTATCTTTTTGTTGTAGGTGATATAGGGACTCCTCAGCCTTGGAGTAGTGCAGGTGGAAACGTATCTTTTGGTTCTTTTATGAGTTCAGAACAATATAACTTGACAGGCCCAACCACCGATCCTAACAATCCTGATACAGACAATGATGGAATGTTGGATGGGATAGAACTCTTGTTTACTTCATGGAATGAAACCAATCAAGAGTGGACTCTTAACCCACTTGTCTCAGGTGATGGAGGTTATGATGGAGACCAAGATGCTGTAACAGATAGAGAAGAGCTGAATTTAACCTCCTCAAATCCAATCAATGGAGGTTTAGCGCCACCTGATGCTCCAAAGATGTGGGAAGAAGCAGAATCCCTAGATCCGAATGAAGCAACTAGCAGAATTTATCGGATTTTATTTGGTAAAGAAGGTAGAGCCTCTATTGCGATTGCTCAATATGATCAGTGGATAGATACAGGTTATGCCCCTCCTCTTTTGGCTACATTACTAGGTATCACTGATCCAAATGACCAAGATACAGACAGGGATGGGATGTTAGATGGTTACGAATATTGGTTTACGGAGTGGGATCTTGATGAAAATAGATGGACCATGAACCCACTTACGGATACAGACATTAATGCAGATTCGGATAACGATTCATTTGATTGTGATGGAGATGGAGTAATTGATTCAGAAGAATTATTTACAAATCTAAGAGAATATGAATCTCGTAGTTACGGTAAATTTTCTCAGATAAATAATATTGATTCAGGCGTTACACTTCGCACCTTTGCTCAAGACTCTATTGATGCTTTGATGCAAGAACAAGGGATGTCTATTACAGAAGCTAGAGACAAGTTATTCGAAGATTTTCGTTCCAAGGATGTTAAATCTAGTGAACGTGTAATTAGAATTAATTCTGCATATTCTGATAATTTTAATTTGAGTCTGCTTGGTATTTCAGATCCTACCCATCCTGATTCAGATGGTGATGGCCTTTCGGATGGTTGGGAATATTGTTATGCAATTTATCGTAACACTCAACCTGTTAATGCATACAGGTGGACAACTAATCCAGTTAATTCATTGGATGTTAATTATGACGCAGATGAAGATGGATGGTTCGATCGTACTAGTTCCAAGCCAGTAGCGATTCAAGGCACTTGGGATCAGAGAATATTTACATCAGGGCCTATTGATCATCAAATTTCCCCTGGAAATTCCTATCTCTGGTTTACAAATTGGATGGAATATGACAACGGTACTAACCCAATTCTTGCCGATTCCGACGGAGACTCTCGTGTAATGGTTTTCAACACTATTGATGACGTTACTACCTATGAGTCTGATCGAAATTTTACTGACGGTAGAGAGGTATTCAAGTATGGGACAAATCCAAAAGATAACGATACTGATGGTGATATGTTACCTGATTGGTATGAATACTCGAAGGGTTGGAATGAATCAAACAATAATTGGTCCTCTTATCGACAAATTAGTGTAATCTGGCAAGAAATTGGCGAAGATAATTGGAAACCTTTGACAGTACTTTCAGATGGAAATGGTGGACTCACAATTCAGCGAGCAACCTTAGATTGGACTTGGGTCACAATGGACCCAACTGATGCAAGCGATTCTACAGATGACCCTGATAATGACGGTGGTTGGGATTGTGGAGGAGCGACATGTACCTATATTCGATACAACAATTTCCAAGAATTCTTCGGAATTACAAATGCGAGTCTGTCTAATGCAGCTCTTGTAAGGCAAACCCCATTGTTAGATTGTAATGGTTCTCCAATTGAAGAGTGGTGGCAATTCCGTCAATATCTTCTTGGATTATGTCTTCAAAATCCAACTGATTTGAATTATATGAGGATGAACAAGGTAAACAATACCGATCTCCTATACGCTCACGTCGTTGATGATAAGGATGTAGATTATTTGCAACAGAGCCCTGAAGATAATGTTGATATTGTCTGGGGTCAATGGACTGATCCTTGGAATAGGACTTTTGGTGACGAAAATCATTTGCCAAATATTGGAAATGGAGAATTCGTATGGGGTTGGTATAATTTGGATATTGATGGAGATCAAATTGCAGATGGAACCGATCCATTCAGTTATGATACTGATGGTGATTGGTTGAACGATTATTTCGAAATTGAAGATGACTTACTCGATGGAATTAGGGGCAATGGCGGTTCTCCGATAAGATATGACGATCGTTCGACCTCCTGATATGACCATCCGAGGGCATATTCAAAGGCGGTTGCTTCACTACAGTGACTATGAGCGGCAGCCAATCGACACGTTTCGTTGGCCGATCGAGTCCATTGTTGTTGATTTTTCTTCTACTAATTTCTTCGCTAGTACCTCTTTTTTCAACAGTCCAAGAAGTAGAAGCGAATTCTAGTGGAAGACATATTTACACTTTTTCAGATGGTACTTCCAGTGCAATCGCTCTTGCATCCCCAGGTTCTCCAGCTCGTAATATTATGGTCAGTTTGCCAAAAGGTGCTGAAGTTTTAGATGCTGAATTAACATTGTCTGGGGCCTCTTCTACAGGATGGAATCAGGTCACAACAACTAATCGAGCAGAATGGATGTCTGGTGAGTCAAATTCCGTCGAGCCTCGTTCTGATGATTTGTCTTTAGGTTTTGACAATCCGGAGACCTCATTTGTTCCATATGGTTTAGATTCCACTACAACTTCAGGAGATGCATGGTACGATGATGCCTCTTTCTCAATTCGTCAACCTCATTCTACCAATGCCTCAGAGTCACGTTTTTCTCAACAAAGATCTATGTCTACAACTTCAGTAGGGACATATTCAGGGGCTGTCTTCAAATATCGTGATTGGCTTGTAGCTTCAGACCTTCGATCAACGACATTTGGAGGCATGTTACGTCTCCTACATGCAAACAATGGTACTCAAGTTCAAGGAGCTGCATTGAATAATGGAATGATTTCTATCGATACAGATGGTTGTTCCATACCTTCCCTTCCGTTTACATGGTCAGGTTATGGAATACGTGATTGGGCAATAACTGATGATGAGAGAGCGTTTGGACTTTTGACAACATATTACTCTTCAACCTCGTCACAATATCATAGAATTATTGAATTTGATATTCGATACATCAATGAATGGAAATGTTTAGCGGTACATGACCCCTCATCAAATAATCATGGAGATTACTCCGGTATATCTTATGATAGAAGTAGGGATCTGATTTGGGTGAATCATAATTTATTAAATCGTGTTGTTGCTTATCATGCTGAAGATGGTGGATTTACACGAAACTCTACTTTGTTCTACAGTTATTTCATGAATAGTGGAACTCCTAGAGGAATGGTAGTCAATGGTTCGTATGTTTATTTCAGGACATACTCTACATGGCAACAAGATAGATTGGATGCCTATGCCATAACGGGTAATATTGGATCAACATTAACTCAACAACAAGGAGCAAGAAGTATTCCAGCAAATGGTTATGGATTGGTTTATGATGGTCAAAGATTAGTAACTCAGGATTACTATTCATGGTCTACAGCATATTACAGAGAATACGGTTCTGGATGGGCATACGAAATTTCTCCCATTCCAGGTACTTCGACTTGGGTTAGTGAATCTCATGAAACCGAAGATGAAATTTTGGCTGCAAATATGGAAGTTGATTGGACTGCAAGTGCGGCAGGAGATCGAGTTGATTATTGGATATCTGCTGATAACGGGACTCATTGGGAGCAAGTAACAAACAATGAGACCATTAGATTCACGCATACAGGGACCCAACTTAGGTGGAAACTAGAATTAATTGGCTCCACCGCAGTATCTTGGTGGTCATCCATTGAATATTCCACTGGATACGAATCCATTGGCGATTGGACAAGTGAACTTGTCCAAACAGGAACTGAGATTGGAAGAGTAAGGGCTACATGGATTGCAGACGTACCTCCTGATTCTTCGATTGAAGTACATGTTTCAGCAGACAATGGTACAAATTGGCAAGCTATTGAGAATAATGTAGAAGTTCAATTCGACAACACCTCATTTTCAGGAGCAGGAAATCGATTGAAATATCGATTATTAATGGAGACAAATGATTCCACAGTTACTCCTGTAATCGAAAATCTTGTTATCAATTATGAAGAAGGTTGGCCAGCAAGTGTTCGTTTAGATATTGGAAACGATGGGACAATGGAATTTACCCATACAGGCGTTTTAACCGATCCTCAGGTAGCAGATAATCAAGAAATGATTGATGCGTTTAATGCTCATACGGTTCAAAATGGTGAGGGTGAAACTGATATTATTCTGGCAATCCATGCAGGCTCAGCAGGAAGAGTATTATTGAGTAATTTAGATATCACATATCGATATGGATCTCGAGTAATTGAAGCTACAATGGAAGGAGGGACCATTGTTCCAGATGGTGAACATCGAAATTTAATTGTTAGAGCCGCGGTAGGTGACATTGCAACATCGCTGCTTCGACTAGATGTAGATATCATGTCAGGCCAAGGTTCAACCCCACGATTAACTTGGATTAGTGGGAATACATGTTCAATTTCTAATGATCCGTTAGGTTTAGTATCATTTGATTATTCAAATTGTAGTTCTCAAGAAATTGGGGGAGTTACCTCAATTCGAATGCCTATCATGCCAAATTGGGAATGGGATGATGAAAATGATGTTGAGGTAAGAGTGGATTTAGAGGATGACCTCGGTCTTGCAGTAAATGATTACGAGACGGAAAATTTAGATCTTAGAATAGAAAATGACATTGTATTAGGTGCACTTGAGGTGACAGATGAGGCTGGAAGAGTTCTACTCCCATCAGATTGGATGAGGGGTGGATTAAATGCTACATTTACGGGTACAATTTCCTTTGAAGATACATCCAGATATCCTCGTCCAGGAAATTTTGGATTACAAGTAATGGGTAGAAATCTAACTTTAGACGGGCTTCCCATGGAAGAACCAACGATATTCATCAATCAATCCAATCCATCGTATGGGTTGTATTCAATGACATTCCAAACTCCTTTCCAGTCATCTCCGGGAGGAATGTTATTCGAAGTTGGCGTATTCAATATGAAAAATGGTTCTAATTTTGTAAACCCAGGACAGAACACAATCAAGTTAGTACTTGACGGAGTCAGTCCTTTGATTATTGCATCAACTCCTAGCGATGGAGATGAGACACATGCTGGAAACCAGCCTATCTCCATTACCATCCAAGACTCTGTTGATCCTCCGGAAGAGATTACTGTACATTATTGGATTGAAAATCAATCAGATTTGAATTATAATAAGGTCCCTGATAGATCTGAATACTCTTCAATGCTATTCCGTTCCCCTGAGATAAAACCCGGAGGAATTAATGTGTTTAACGGAATATTAGATGATTCTTGGAATGTTCACAAAGAGCGGGTATCAATTTATGTGACTGGAGAAGACACTAGTGGAAACACAATCGCATTGGGGGGAGATCCAATCTGCCCTGAACCACCTTCACCCTGTAACAAAGATATTCGAGGGATTTCAGATTGGACTGAAGATTTAGTTACGTATATTACTAGAGAAGAATTTGAGCCCATGCTTGTTTCTGAAAATAGTACTATTATTGGGCATGATGACGAAACCCCTCTTCATCCCGGAATCCAATATTTAGCTAGATTGCGTATTGAAGATCGTAACGGTTGGCAGGACATTCGTTCGATTCAAATGGCATTAGCCGGAGATTTAACAGATCCTGAGCAATCAATTTATGGAAACGTAACAATATCATCTGACGGCACTCCTTCTATTCTATTTGAATCGGGTGGAGATGGTCTTGCAGTTTCTAATTTGTATAGTACATATGGTCCCAATCCTATGGCATCAGAAATTGATTCTAAGGAACTATTTGTTGACATTAGATTCCAACTTACTTGGTGGTTCCCTGAAGAGTTTGATACTGATGGAGAAATTACGTTTATTCCTGTGATTGAGGTTACAGATTGGCCATGTAATATTGGGGAGATTGTTCCTTGTCATGATGATAGGGGAGGTCTAGGATTCGATGAATGGAGTTTAGATAACGATCTTCGTTTCGATCTCGCTGAAGGTCATCTTACTGCAACGGACTTGGCTACTGGGAGAAATGTATTCGATGGTGACGAATCATCGGGTCCTAGTTTAATCGCAGCCGGTCAGGTTGTAAGAATTGAAGGAAAATTATTGTTTAGTGAAGATTTGGTTCCTGCCCCGGGAGGATCTTGTGAGATTGTTCTATCTGATTTGGATAATGTTTGGGTTGCGATTCCTAGAGAAGATGGACATTTTACACTAGATATTTTAGTTCCAAATTTACCATCTGGTTATCTTGATGCATCCATGAGTTTGGATTCACTCCCAGGCCTTGCTGAAGATGAAACTGAAACATCACCGCGATTACAACTATCAGTTGATGGGATTCCTCCCGAGATTCGTGAAATTGCTCCAACAGGAGATGTGCGAATTGACCAGGCATCTCAGGTTCAAATTAATTTGTTAGCTTCTGATTCTAGTGGATTTGACGAGGATCTAACTAGCGTCTTGCATTATCGAATACGTGCAGGTTCAAGTGAAATATCTAGAGGAAGTGTTCCCTTATCTGAACTAACTGAAATACAAAATCAAGCGATGTGGAGTGGTAAATTAGACCTCACAGATGGTGGGGCAACTGCACTTCTACCTGGTTATCTTGTTGACGTATGGATTACCGGATCTGATAGTGCAGGAAATCCTTATGAAAATTATTTTAATTCTGAAATACAACCCTTTGACACTTGGCGGTTGGTTAGAATTGGACCTGAAATTGATCTAACTAGCTCTATAATTAAATGGGATGATCCATCTCCGACCGGTGGAGAAATAGTTACATTAACGATTGAAGGAACTAATGAATTAGAGTACGAAGGAGAAGTAAAATTCGTAATACAAAATGAGGTTTCCCCGGGCATTTGGGCAGATGTAGATGATGCTGAGACAGATTTGAATATCTTGCCGAATTCTACCTATGATGCTGCTATAGACTTGATGACCTTTGGTGTTGATTCTACAGAAGTTGAACGTTATCGACTAGTTGCTAGGGATGGGCACATAGATGTTGATATTTTGACATTAGAATCACTTATTATCCAACCATATCAAGCAAGAGATGGAGAAGCATTGGGTCAACAAATTGAAGAATCTCAATTGACATTCCTTCTGTATCTTGCTGCCTTATTTGGTTTAATTTTTGGAACAATCATGTTAGTCCTGTACAGGCAGGATAATTCTAGTGAAAATGAGGATGTTCTAGCCGAGCAAGAGCAAACAGATCTGGTTGTAGAATCAATGACTTCTGAAAAGAGTCGTTCTAATCCGCCTCCCCCTCCAATTCCCGTCACACCCCCTCCAGTTCCAACGTCTTCTCAGGGACTCAAATCTCCTCCTCCTATGCCTCCGGGTTTACAATCTCCAAGTCCCCCAGTTAAGGTGGCATCTCCAGTTTCTAATCCTCAACCATTACAGTGGAGTGATGAACAGTTAATTTCCCAAGGATGGTCTACCGAACAAATAGCGACTTGGAGGTCACAACAAGCTCAATCAACATACCAACAATCCACTCCTCATTCTGATGTAACTGGAGGAGCAGCAGGTGCTACATATTCTGAAAGAGTAGTTTCTCATGTAATGCAAAAGTATGGAATCACAGATCGTCAATCTTTCTTAGCAGCGGCAGAATTCTTTGATTCAGATGGCAATAGATATCTGACTACCGAGGAATTAGAAAAGACTGCACGTAGTCTTGGCGAAGGCGCGTGAGGTTTCTCAATGTCAGATGCGATGCCCCCAATTTCATCCTCTAGTACAGAGAAGATGTTATTCTTGCAAGAAAATATGGTTCATTTTGTCAATCAAATGTCAATGCCGGTTATTGAGGTAAGTTTGGTAATCTCAAAATATCTAAAAAAATTAGTAGATGTTTTGGAGGAAAGGGCTCAACAAGAAGACGAAGATCTCTCTAAAGAGGTTGTAAGTCCTTGGCCAGTAGAGGTTGAATCTTCTAATACAGATCGTCCTGGCATGCCTCTTGAAAGAATCTTAGAAATTGTAGATGTTGATAGAATGGATATTTTGGATACCATGATTCGTACAATTATCAATGGAACTGAATTACCCTTTGTCGATGCAGTTTTAGCATTAAGAAGATGGGAACACCTTGCTCGTAGTCAACTCTCTAAAGCATCAGGGACAGGTCAACTTTTTTCTCCAATGATTTTACCTGCTGAGTTCTGATAGATTCAGCATCGAAGATTCCTTAGCAACTCGATTATTTGCCACCCACCAAGCATCTCCAATCGAATATAACCATAATATTGGCCAGAGAATGATAGAAAGTAATAGTGGGATTTGAAGTAAAAACCAATCTCTACCTTTAGCATGTTCTCTGTTGAAATGCTGGCCTAGGAATAGGAATGGAATTAATGCTAGTAAAATTGCAATTAAAGGCCTCATGGCACCCCAAGGACCGACTCCTCCGGTGAATTCATACCAAATTATTCGAGAAACATTGATTGGCGTTTTAGCCCTTTTTTGCATTTTTTCGGCTAAATCTAGATCGTTTCCCTCGACCTCTACTGTCGCCTCCATGACGCGTGGTGTGCATTGATGCTTCTCAAGTTCTCTGCTATATCGTGTAAGAAAACTAGTTTCTCGGAAGTTATTCAATTGGGCAACAATTCGGGTGGGGTAGATGTACAAGGTTTTGTTGACTGGTTTCGAGCCTTTCGCAGGCCTGAAAACTAATATCAGTGAGGTCGTGGCTAGATCCTTGAATTTGAAATCGCTCAATGTTGAGTTAGGCCAGTCGGAAATTGGGACAAGAAGAGTTCGAAAAAGGAGTCCGAAAATTGAATGGCGTTCTGAGATATTGTCAGTAGACAAATCTGGTAGTACACATATTTCAAAAGCTATTCTCTCAGATTCAATAGAGGATATAGATGCAATCATCCATCTTGGATTAGCAAGAAATGCTTCACTTCCTAGAATAGAAACCCGAGGATTGAATATGAATTCTTTTTCTTCACCAGATAACGCTGGTAGAATGGTAACTGGGAAAATAATCCAAGGAGCTCCTTCAGAGATTCCAGTTTCTGCTTCTATTGAATTAATTCAAAATGAAGATGTAAAATATTTGTATGAAATTAGTGATGATGCAGGTGGATTTGTGTGCAACGAAACTCTATACCATTCTCTTCATGCTTTACACGATAAGGGTAGGGATTTGCCCTGTATTTTTGTCCATTTGCCTTCAGAGGAATTCATGCATATCAATGAACAGGTAGAATTTGTTACTAGAATATCTGCTATTATAGTACAACCTAAGCATATTGACGTAGTTGGAGCAGTTTTTGAGAATGATGGAAAATGGTTAGCTAGTAAACGAAAGGGACCAATTCATTCAGATAAGTGGGAGTTTCCTGGAGGTAAAATTGAGTCTGGTGAAACTGAATATCTCGCATTGGTTAGAGAATGTAAAGAAGAATTAGATTGGAAAATTACTCCAGTAGATAGAATGATGGTAATTGATCATAACTATCCTAATTTTACAGTAACACTTCATTTTTGGAAATGTATCTCGCAAAGTGAAAATGCTCCAAGTACAAATAGTCACAGTGAACATCGATGGATTAAGACCTCTTTGTTACATGAATATGATTGGCTAGAGGCAGACATTCCGTTGATAGAATATATTCAATCTACATATCAGATTTAATCATTCCATTCTCTAGAAGACCCATCCATTTCCATTCCATATCCATCGCCGACTGTTCTCGGAACATGGTTTCTCCCTTCATGATATGTTGCTTTTTCAATCCAAGAGATTAATCCAGTCATCTCCAACAACACATCAAAATGTCCTCCTAGTGTAGTTTCACCTTCTAAGACAAATCCTACTTTTCCTACAATAGATGCCTGTCTGGATAGTCGAAATAACGTTGAATTTTCAGTTGAATCCATTGTCATTGCATCCATTCCGGTATCGAGAATTCGTTGATCTTTCAGTGCTTGAATGAAATAATCAATTGACCCACCATTTCCGTACATTTCTACCCAAACTTCATTTTTAGGATAAGGAATTCTTTCAACCTGATTTTCAGGTACGAAATCAGGGAATAGGCCCTTGATTGAATCAATAATCGCATTAGATGATTCATGAGCTCCCACCCGGGTAGTGATTCTCACGGCTGGTCCTTCCATACCATTCTGTAGTGAAGGAAGGTCATGGGTGTTCCGATAAATTAGATATACATATAATGTAATTGTAAATGATTTTTGAATAACAAGTTTGACGGCTAAAGGGGGAAGTTGAGGTCATGGACGAGGTCAAAATTCTGACAGTCATCCCCGTTCTCGACGAGTCAAAACACCTCGATAGATGCCTTACATCACTTCGCAATCAGACATTCGATTCTAAACGTCATCGAATTTTAATTTTAGAAGGGGGCTCTAGTGATAATTCCAGAGAAATTGCAGAAAAACACTCATCTCTAAGTAAAAGTGAGGGAGGACCTGAGATTGAGATCTTAGAAAATCCAGGTAAATATGTATCTGCTGCAAGAAATCTTGCTCTTGAAAATGTGGGGGACGCAACACATATGTTTGAGATAATTGGACATACTTGGGTTCCAGAAGATCATCTTCAATTAAGAGTGGATGATTTACTAGATGCTGAACAATCTTTGGGGAGACATATTGGTTCGATGGGTTCGAAAATCAAACCCTCTGAGGAAAGAAGTGGTATGCCAAAGTCAATTGAATATGCTCTTCATTCTCCATTAGGTGGAAGTGGCCAATTCGCTCAGTTCAAAGGTAGAGAATCAGCAAACTCTCCTGCTTTTTGTTTACATCGTGTTGAAGCGGTCAAATCGATAGGCGGTTGGGATGATAGATGGATTGCAGGTCAAGATCATGACTTGAATCACAGGTTGAGAGAGAATGATTGGCCGGTGATGCGATCGGATGTATCGTTTGTGAGTATGTCAAAAAGATCCACTCTGTCTGGTTTATGGGGTATGGGTCGAAGATATGGATATTGGAGAATGCGTCAATTACGAGTATATCCTAGGCGTGCTAGATTACGAGAATTTCTTCCTTGGATTGGCTTGATATCTAGCTCTCTTTCATTTATTTTGTTTTTACTTTCTACAGATAGTTCTAGTATCCTAGGGAATTCTACGATCCTCAATTTTTCATCTGATATTTTTTTCTTCACTACATTATTTATGTTATTTGCATATTTTAGTGTTTTATTGCTTGCATCAATAACAAAGACAAGTATTCTACCAAACCTGGGTATTATTCTATCTATTCTTACGTTGCATATTTCATTTAGTTTAGGTCTACTTACTGGTTTATTGCCAATGAAACCACCCATAAATGAACGAATCAAGGGCGCGAACAATTCAAACAATGAGGGTAGGAATTAGTATCATGGCCGAGAAGAATGGTAGCACCTCAGTAGCCTTACTTCTGGCTCCATCATTGATTTTTCTTGTCTTAGATATGTTTGGNCCGCCTGCTGTAGATTTGTTACTGTCCGAAAAAATTTGGATACCATATATTTACTACGGTTCATCATTAGTTTTCGGCTATATNTTATTCCGTCGTTCTAGAATTGTTAAGGATATGGAATGGCACCGTTCTAAGAGTATTCAGCGATTAGAAAAAGTCTACAAGGCCGAAGACAAGGGTGTTTGGTTGCGTTCAGAAGAGGCAGATAATCGTTTAACTATCGATGCAATGAACCGACCAATATCTTCACAGAAAAAAGCCGCCGAACGCCTCTCTGGTTCAGTTTCTCAGATTAATCATGAAGGTGGGCCTACCGAAATAGAATCCAATGAATCAGATGTTGAGAATGTTGATTTATTCTTGGAACAGGATCATGTTGCCAGAAGTACAGCAAGAGTTACTGGAAAGACTGGACCAGTAGAATTTGTACAGGGTGTGACATTGAAAGAAGAATCGAGGGCAGAGTCTGGATTGTTCAGAGCTGCTATGCGTAAATTATCTGAAGCCAGAGAGTCAGCTGCTCTAAATCAAATTAATTCTCAGAAATCAAGCGCTTCGATTAAGTCTAGGGATTCAATTCAACCAGAGATTGATTCCACTCAAAGAGTCTACGTTAGACCCGGTCAAGATTACGATCCATCACCCCTGTCCATGAATTCTAATCCTCCTCCATCAGTTCAAACAAACGAACCTGTCGAATCCAATATTCGACGATGTAATGAATGCGGGTCACCCATGGATGCTAATGAATCATATTGTCCGAAGTGTGGTTCTTTCTCTGGGTAGTTTCGGGAACGATTCAAAGGGGGCCAGTAATACCCAAAAACTGTAGAGGGGCCAACATGACCAGTAAGAGGGATTATTANGAGGTTCTTGGAGTTTCTAAGAAAGCGTCTAATTCAGAGATAAAGAAGGCCTTTAGGTCCCTAGCTAGAAAATATCATCCTGACAAAAATCAAGGTGATGAAGAAGCAGAGGCATTGTTCAAGGAAGTACAAGAAGCATATGCAATTCTATCTAATGAAGAACAAAGGAGACAATACGATACATTCGGCCACAATCGACCAGATGGAAACCCATTCGGTTCTGGTTTCCAAGGCGTTAATATCAATTTTGAAGATTTATTTTCAGGAAATGGCTTTGATTCAGTATTTTCTCAAATTTTCGGTGGAGGGAACTCTAGAAGGCGAGAAAAAAGAGGAAACGATCTATTGATGAGACATAGTATATCATTTGAATCGATGTTCAATGGTTCTGAAGAAGAATCAGATATCGAATCGTTAATTCAATGCTCTGAATGTTCGGGTTCAGGTGCAAAATCAAAGGAAGGTGTATCGATTTGTAGCACATGTGATGGACATGGTAGAATTACTCAGACACAACGAATTGGTCCCTTTTTGCAAGAATCTGTTACTGATTGTCCAAATTGCAGAGGGACCGGTAGGGTAGTCACAGATCCCTGCTCGTCTTGTAGGGGTGATGGAAGAATAAAGAAAGAGCGAACAATTCGATTCTCTGTTCCAGCCGGTATCTCTCATGGAACTAGAATGAGAATGCAAGGTCAAGGAGAGCCTACACCTGGTAATTCAGGGCCACCTGGACATCTATATATCGAAATTTCTGTTGAAGATCATGAATGGTTTGAACGTTCTGACTCTGATTTATTGATGGCATTTCCAGTTGGATATCATGACTTGTTAAGGGGTAAAAAATTTGAAATCCCTCACCTTGATGGTTCTCCTTTGGTTATTGAAATTCCGGCCGGATCTAAGCCAGGAGATACTATCGATATTAGAGGACGAGGTATTCCGAATAATCGTGGTAGAGGAAGGGGAAATGTGACTATATTACTCAAATTACATGTCCCTGAAAAACTTTCCAAAGAAACACTTTCATCATTGAAGGAATTAAGTGAATCAATTGATGTTCAAGTAGATGAAATTGAAGAATCAATTCGTAGAGAAGCAAGGAATCGAAGAAGAGGCTTGTAGATTATACCGTTGTCTAGAGAGAATCACTCTTCAGAATCACCCAAAGCTTTGGATGGCATTGCTGCCATAGGAGTCCCCCCAACAGTTCCTGTAACAACAACATCTAATTTGGTTGAGCCTTGAGAATGCTTTACTCTAATGAATTTTAATTTGTTGGCTTGCATCTTGTCTAAAACAATTTCATCTTCAAAGTGAAGATGACTTGGATGAACCTCCTCAATTTCTACTCTATCTCCCATTGTAGCCGCAAGTCTTACCCCAGCGTGCTCCCATGTTACACTAGAGCGAAGTCCAATCAATAATGTTGGTTTTTTCATGTCTAATCTCCAAGCAGCAATGTCAAGATTTTCTGTCGAATGTCTAACATCTGGTCTCCCCCATTCATGAATCAATGCATCCCATTCTGAATCTCCCAATGACGATAAAGCAGCATCAATATCATCATCATCTTGGGAATCTAATCCTATACCGCTGAGTCTTTCACGTAGTCGAATTAATCGTAGTCTTTCGTGTTTTTCTACTCTAATCATGTCTCTATCTTTCCATTGCCAATATGCAATCGGTAAAAGCGGTGAGAGCATAAGTAATCCAATAACAACATAAAATCCGATAAATTCACTTGAACGATCGAAATATATCGGTTCATCAACATCTTGTAATTCTAATCTCAGAGAATATGAAATTGGAATAGAATCAGAAGTGCGATTTTCATCTAAAGAAATTTGAATTGCATGTGTTCCCTGTCCAATGATATTCAAAGTACTGGCAGAATCAGTAATATTTGACAAAGTAATAATTCTCATTATGCAGCAGTCAGTTGATTCAGATGAGGGAATTATCCTGACTATAGATCCGTTGATGTCATCTATCTCGAAAATCCAGTAATCAATATCATTGGTATCATTAAGGTGCCCATTATACCAACTTCCATCATCTTGGATATCAGGATAAGCATCCTTATTTTGTTGTAAATTTGTTAGAGTATCTGGTGCATCTCCAAAACTGTTTCCATCAGAAGGGGAGTCAATAGAATGAATAATACTGTAAAATACAGGATTTGATGAACGAATATGGATTAGAAGAGTTGCATTTGTTTCTCCAACATTTTCTATTCTCAATATTCCTGATGATTGATTTAATTCAGTCATATTTCCATTTTCTACATATCTTAATTCAATCAAATCAGTCGTTTCGAATTCTATCTCTAAAGGTGACCCTGGACCTACCTTCAGTAGGTAAAAATCACCTTCTGAATCTAAGGGCCCTATAGTACCATTAATTCTAGTTTCAGGATAAATAACATATGGATTTTCATCAGCGTCAGACCAAATATCAATAATAAAACTATACGGGTTTACCCCTTCTCCATCGTTTGAATGAATTTTCAAATACACACCATCATCAGTGGGTATTTCAACGAATTTAGGATTATTTCCAAGTGTTTCAATTAGAACAGGAATTTGACCACTTGTATCTAAAATATCTAATGTAAATGGAAATCTCGAAGTTATTTGATACAGATGTAAAATATCTCCTTCATTTCCTGAAATATGGATGACATCTGTGTCTGATTCCCCCAAAATTCCAGTATTTATGTTAGAAACAGATGCTTGTACAACATCTTGGTGTCCTGAATGTTCTGGGTGATCGGTTATTTCATGACTTACAGAATCTGGAATAACCATTTTCAATTCCCATTGACTAGATTGAAATGACTGATTTGAAAGAATTGAGATATTACCAGAGGTAACATTTCTAACAACTTCATTGGAGGTTGGAGTTAGCGTATCTGAATCTCCATTTGGCCAGATAATCGATACCTCCACTGAGGGGCAATCTCCATTGACATTCTGGCAAATCATGCTTATCCATGCGATACCATCAGTAGTATCAATTTCTAAATCCAAACCTATTCCCTCATCAGCGTTTGTTGTGCCTATTGGAGCAAAGGAAATGATTAGAATTGAGAGAATCCAAACAGCCCAAGTGGATTTGAGGCGGATGCCCATATACTGCTGTCATCCTGACTGGCTTTTAGAATCATTCAAGCGGGTCTCTTCTCTCCTTGGAAACATGGGAGCCCTAGGTCGAACAGTTGTTGGGCGTAATCGGTATGCTAGGATAATAGGTTTAGGTGACCGACGTTCCCCTTGTGTCCATACTCCCTGTCTTGTAAAAATCGAGGGTGATCCTGATTTACATCATTCGATTGCACCATTCTCATTTTCTCGTGATGGTTCAGTCTCTCCTGCAATACTTTCTTTACAGACTTTAATTGAAGAAATGGATATATTGTCTCCACCTTCAATTATAAAATGGCAAACATCTGAGGGCCAACATCTCCCTCCTGTATTGAGCGAGGCAGATTCAGGTAAGTTGGGTGGTGATGAAAATTTCTTGATTGTTTCATGGCAAACCTTGCATCATGATTCTAGATTAATGGATGAAAGTCTCGCCCCGGATATCGTAATATTAGTTGATGCTCCTCAACTAATTTCTTCAGGAGAAATTTTCCTCGAAGCAATTCTTACACTTAGGGAACGCTTCCCCTCTTCGNTACTATGGGCTCCCGGAGTTTCTGGCCCTGATAATGCTGCGTTGTTATGTTGGTTTGGACTAGATTTGTTCGACTGTGCTAGGTCCAGATCAGCGGCTGCTATGGGCCACCGTCTTACAATGAATGGCCCCCGTCCTATTGATAATGATGAAGATCCAGATATTTGGATAAGAGATTGGGAAGATTCTCTTCGATTTATTCGTTCTTCAATAAAAACAGGGAATTTGAGAGAATTAGTTGAATCTCAAGTCCTCAACAGTCCTCGAAGCGTAGAGCATCTGAGGCGTCATGATTCTTTGCTAAGGGGGAGAAAATCGATACTCGCAAGACATGTATCCCAAGATCGTCGATTTAGATTTAATTCTAGTTCTTCCAGAAATGACCCACTAGTCCATGACTGGAAAATAAGGGTAGCTGACCAATATACTCCTCCCTCTCATTGTCAATCGGTTTTACTATTGCTACCATGTAGTGCTCGAAAACCATATCGAGAATCTCAAAGTCATAGAAGATTTTCACGTCATATCCCATTCACGTGTGTGGATCAAGTAATGGTTACATCTCCACTAGGATTGGTGCCTAGATCCCTTGAAGATTTTTGGCCTGCTGCTCATTATGATATCCCTGTTACTGGAGATTGGGATTCTGATGAAATTTCGATCATACATGACATGGTTCAATCATTAGCAGAACGAATAGGATACAAAATAATCATCAATCATTCAGGTATCAATTTGAGTTCAATTAATGGAGACTTTGAATTAATTGATACACGGCAAAATTCTACGGCTGGTTCACCTGAAGCATTAGAAAGACTAGAGTCTACTATTTCTGAAGTAGTTAAGAGATTGGAAATCAGAGGCCCAAAAGGCCATCGTCATAGATTAGAAATGTATCGNTCAGCATCACGATTTTTGTACGGTAATGATACATGGTTATNTGACGTAAAAATCGAAGGGCGTCCACCTCGATGGAGAATTGAGAAAGATGGGAAACAAATTGCTCAATGGCACCCTCAATCAGGTCGTTTTGCATTTTCCAAGTCTTCTCTAAATATATTGCATGACGGTAATGTCTTACGCAGAATTCATCTTATTCCAGATGTTGAATGGAAGGGGGATATTTTTGTTTCAATTATTGAATCATATCCTGATGGAATTAGAGAAGGTGATGATATTTTAGTCATGCAAAATAATATTTTGATTGGTTCAGCAAGGGCAGTAGCACCAGGATGGGAATGGAAAGGGTCTCCTGGCAGAGTAGCCAGATCTCATCATCGAATTGGGTGAAACCTGACTTTTGATTGTCGGAGCGGTTAAAGAGGGGAAGGAAGTCGCAGCGGTGCAAGGAGAGGTATCAGTGGGTAGAATGCATGCATCCGGTCGTGGCCGAAGTGGTTCTACTAAGCCGTTTGTAGACTCTGCTCCGGAGTGGTCAAATACTGACAAATCAGCTATCGAAGAGACAATAGTAGATCTTGCACGGAAAGGACACACTGCGGCTCAGATTGGACTTATTCTTCGTGACCAACACGCTGTACCTAACGTTAGATTAGTGTTAGGTGAGAGAATAAGTCAAGTTTTGGCGAGAAACGAAATATCTCCTGAAATTCCTGAAGATTTGATGAACTTAATGAGAAAGGCGTTGAAGATGTTAGATCATCTTAACTCCAATAGAAAAGACATCCATAATCGTCGTCAACTTGAACTCGTTGAATCTAGAATTCGTAGATTGTCAAGATATCTCAAGGGCACTGGAGCTTTAGATTCCGATTGGACGTATAACAGAGATCAATTACGTCTGGCTGTGAATTGATAATAATCGCATAGGTCTTGAACCTCCCCGCGTGTGTAGAACCATGACGCGCCTCATAGAGTTGGAACCATTTTCTGGGTGTTCCGAATCAATTCGCAATGCTGCGCGGTATATATCAGATAATCCAAACCAATCTGTTACCTTGCGTGCTCCATTAACAATCTCTGGATGTATTGCATTATCCATGATTGAATCTGCATTAATCGATCTGGGCCGCCCGTATAGTAGACGTTTCGCTCCTTCATCTGTCGATAACTCAGGAATTTTTATCGACATCTTAGATACTCACAATGCAGATATTATCTGGAACTCAGATGAAGCGATATTAACACTAAATCCTACCATTGTTCACGCACTAGATGGTCACAAAGGTGATGGGAGACATGGACGCCTATCTCCCGTAGCTACTGCTGCATCATTGATGGAAGAATTATCTCCGGATGGTGCTCGTAGTATTCGTCTAATACCTTTTTCAATTGCCGGGAATTGGTTACATGATGCGATGGATCAAACTTATGATCCAGTATTTACCATTATACGAGATTATTTACATGACGTTGGACGAATAAAAGTCGTCCCCCTGCCTGAAGTACCCGATCCTTCAGTGGAAATGCTTCCTGAATTGGACCCATTTTTGCTTGAAGGACTTACATTAGGATGGAGTAAGATGGATATTGAAGATCGAGCAAGATCACTTTCTACATATTTTCTTCCACTACTATCTAGCGAACGTCCATCAACTCCTCGAATAGAAGAATTAGGATGGCATCGTGTTCTAGCTCCTGATTGGTCCAGAGATTTAGCATCTCAACTCCACGATCTTTCCATTGAATGGAATCATTCTCGAGAAGTACGTTTGTTTGCGAGTAGAACTGTAGATGGATTGGTTAGAACTGGTCGGTTTGAATGATTATTCAATTAGGAGCGTTCTACCACATCCACCACAAGGTAGTCTTAGTGGACGTTCATCAGAAGTAATTGGATTTGCTTGATTACAAATTGGGCAGTCAATTACTGGAATTTTTTTATTGGGAATATCATTTAATTTATCGATTCTGTGACTTGGTGAAATGAAGATAATAATCAACGAGAGGATGAAACTTCCGGCCGCTGCTCCTAGTATGAGCGTCATTCTAATGCCTATTGTGTAAAATACCAATAATATAGATGTGGAGAGAATAAGCCAAAATAATGATGGTGATTTCGCTTTGGTTCGAGTCCCCCTTACAGATACAGTAGCACTCACAATGAGTATTGCTAACAAGAGAAATAGTCCGATCATAGGCCCATCAATAAATGATGTTGCGGGAGTAATAGTGACTCTGAAATCATCTATTCTCTCGTCTGATGAGAATGAGACGCGTACATTCTCTGCTATTCCTATTCTAAGGTGATTTGAATCAATTTCTTCAGAGAACACATTTGAGATTCCTTGAAGTGGATTTGTGGAAAGAGTTGCATCTAAACTCACCTTTGTCCAATATGTTTGGGATTGTGAACGGACAAATGATTCAATAAAAATGAAAGAACCTGTATCTAGAACCGTACTAGATCGAATGGTGATTGTAATTGGTTCAGGTCCGAAGGAATTTTCTCCATTCATGTCTATGTCAATATCTAGAGCTCCTTCTAAGTCAAATGGTTCACCTCCTAGAATTGACTTTGATTCTAACGCTAGTGCTCTATCGATGAAATCTGCTAAATCCCTAGAACTTCCTGTTAGGTAATTTTCAAGGATATCAAGTTCCGAATCATCTACAACACGGTTGTTCAATCCATCGGCACCAACAATAGAACCTGAATCTCCTAGTTCTCTCCACCATGATGTTGAGTCAAGACTTTCGTTACCGATGTTATCTAATCCCCATCGAATCCAAGTGGCTACTGCACCCTCTATCTCCATCTTACTTGTTCTTTCAAGACGATCATCTACTTGATTTACATCGATTTCAAGGTGTAAATTGGTACCTCCTGTTCTTACAGGTTCGTTTGAGGGGTACCAACCATCACCATCATTCGAGCTGCCATCTAATGTTAATTCATGGCTAATTTCTGCCTGAATCATTACTCCTTCTTGAGGCCTAAGTGTCAAATTGAATGGATAGCTTCCTGATTCGGCATCAGATGGAGATGTCCATATGTAGACTACTTCTACACCAGTAGAAGTAGTACTAACATAGGGGTCTCCTCCGATTTCATTTCCTAGAACTTTAGCAGTCAACGTTTCTGCAATAGCAAGTTCATCTCCAAATTCGGAATGGAATCTCACAGGGAAGTATACTTGATTTCCATCTACATTGGGTTCCATCATTTCGATATCTAGTAGTGGTGCGTCAAGATACAATCCACTTGATGATTCTGGCCCGCCCCACATGATGATTGCTTTGGAGTCGTCATCGGGATTAGACCAAATAATTCCTCCATTCATGAATGTAGTAACTCTAATTGTATCTCCTCTTGAAACCGCCATTTCATCCATAGAGATCTCGATGACGAAGGTACCCTCTCGACCGGGTGCGAACGGGATGCCTGTATTACCTCCCTGGGATCCTGTAAATTTTTCATTTCCGATTTCGATTTCTGTAGTGAAATTACCCCCTCCTGTAGAGCCACCCTCTACTCTGAAATCGATTCTAAATTCCCAAGTTCCAGAGGGTATGACCCCTGAGGCTCCGATACTCGATTCGAACTGTGCAATTCTCTGTTTGTCAACACCTGCATTTTCAATTTCAAGTTCATACAATTGATTCTTTGAAGATTCTGAAGGTGACATTGAACCTGTTTTCGAACTGTCTGCCTCTCCAAGAAAGAACATCACATGTTGTACAGGGCCTTGATGTACAGTAGCTTGTTCTGCTGAAATATTTTGTACTGGAAGCAAGGAAATTAGTAAAACGAATAGAATCGTGATTACCAGACTTCCACGTTTCATGTCTCTCCCACCACTCAATAGCCCTTGAATCCCACGCTAAATTATTCGTGAAGGAATACTAATTTGATTTTTGAATTTTCACTGATTTCAGTTATCCTAGCAAAACCCATTCTTTCTAATTGAAAAATATCTCCAACTTGATATTTCCCCGTCTCAATTAGTCCTTTATTTTCAACTATTTCATCACCATTAGATGTGCTTAAAATCGCAGGCATAGTGTGATTTTCAAGTAACCAATGAACAATTGGTCTACGATCCGTTCGTTCGAATTCATCTGCAGAAATTTTAGTACTTTTAACGGTGGCATTTGCAAATTCTTTCAGCCTTATTTCTTCATTGATGTCATCTTTTTCTAAGACAATGATGTCACCATTTTTCGGAGATGGCCACTCTCTGTAACCCATTTCACTGTCATCAGGATGTTTAGGTAATTTTAGAATTTCAGAGTTCCATTCTTTTTTCAAATCTAGAGTCAATAAAGCATTATTTTGACCGATGAATGAAACTCTAGGAGTTATCTTATCTATCACCTTTGAGTTATGTGACTCAATAGTTGTCATTGAGACTGAGATGTCCTTTTGATTTAGTCCAAGTTCAATCCAAAATGCTCGTAATGCTTCAGGTGAAAATCCACGCTTTCTGAGAGCCGCTATAGTGGGTAAACGTTGGTCATCCCATCCGGAATATTTGCCTTCTGAAATATCGGCCTTCATGCCACTGGTTGAAAAACCTCCAAATTCGTGAACCTTGACTCTTCCCCAATACATCGTTTCTGGATAATCCCAGTTCCGTAATTTGTAAAGTAAAGTCTGCTTTCTTGTGGAGTCCATTAAATCTTTACCCCGAATAATATGAGTTACTCCTTGCAGATGATCTTCTATCGCAGATTGATAATCTAATAGTGGCCATACACGGTATGTGTTGCCTACCCTTGGATGTGCAGTTGTTTGTATCCTTAGAGCAGGCCAATCGCGTAGAGCCGGATTTGGTAAGTTTAGGTCTGTCTTAATTCGAACTACTGCGGCACCATCATTCCATCCACCTTGCGGATCATTCATACGTTCCCATCTCTCAACTTGTTTTGATATATCTAAATCTCTACATGGGCATTCGTTTTTTGCATCTCTAAGAATCTTGAATTCTTCTGCTGAGCATGTACAAACATATGCATTTTGATTCAAAATATCCTCGTTAGCATGTTCAAGATAAATGGCCATTCTATCAGATGCGTAAACTATTCTTTCAGGTTTTTTCCCTGTTAACCATTCATACTCCTCTTGAATTTGTTTATACGCCCAAATTTCAGGAGGTTTTCGCTTTGTATCTGTATCATCAAACCTTAGAATTACTTCTCCATTATACATTTTTGAGTATTCACTGTTGATTATTACTCCTCTACTATGTCCCAATGTCATTGGGCCGTTAGGGTTGGGAGCAAACCGAAGAACAACATTTTCCGCTTGTTCCAATGGTTTGAGTCCTTCTCGACGTTCTTTGACTCTTTTTTCTAATGCTTCAGGTGCTTCTTCAGAAAGTAATTGTCTAATGTGGTCTAAACCTCTCGATTTAGCAATATTATTCGCATCTTGTACGGCTGGAATAATTCTAGAAACCAATTCTTTAGCATGTGGCTTTAGATCAGGGTGTGCTCCAAACACACGTCCAAGAACTGATTTCATTTCTCCTTCGCCTTCATATTCAAGAGCATTTTGAAGAGAAAACGTCCTGATTGCCTTGACAATTTCAGGTTGATCAACAGGATTCCCCATGGTACTCGTACTGGGCTGAAAGGCGCTCACTCTTACAATTGCCGATACCAGAAGTCTACAGACGACTGTCCGCCAGTATTTTGCGGAATTCTAGGCCTTAGAGGTAGTTTTCCTTTTCCGGCTTCTTTCCAAGCTCTTTCAACGGTGGCCCATGACCATCTGAGATGAGTATGTGGGGAATCTTTGGCTATTAACAATGGAATAGCATCCTTAGTTTTTGGATCAGAGGGGTACCCCGAACCAATTTTAAATCCACACTCTTGTGAAATTCGTTCTATTTCTAAATCTCTATGCACCTTCGCAAGAATTGAAGCAGCACCGACAATAAGATGTTTAGAATCGGCCTTATGTTCTGAAATCAATTCAAAGTTTTTCGGGGTTGCTTTGATTGTAGAAGATACATTTCGACCAAATCGTTCTTGATTAACATCACACGCATCTAAAATAAGTTTAGAAATATACTCCGAACCAATATTATCTATTGCTTTTGCAAATAATTTGACTTCTATATTATTGAGAGTATTATGTTCCATTGCACGATCGATTTGTTCTGCGCTAAATTCCACTATGGAATATTTCCAATTTTTATATCTCAAAATTTCATTTCTGATTTCTAATCGTCTAGATGGTGAAAGTGCCTTTGAATCATTTACTCCCAGTTCTTCTAAAATATTGATTTGAGCCTCAGGAATACCTAATGATGCAACAACTAAAGGACCGATGACAGGGCCCCTTCCTGCCTCATCAACCCCTACAATCATGATTGTTTTCAGAGGTCTAGGTCAAAATCGGTATCGGTCATTTTCTCCTTTTTTGTGGATTTTCCGATGGTTTGACTTGGATTGATTCCATCAGAACTATTCTTAGTGTTCTTTTTTGTCTGATTTGACGGCATTAATTTCTCTCCAAGAGTTTTCCTAGAGGAATTATCAATAAGTCCTAAGGCAAGTAAATCTGCTTCTTTTAGATTAGATTCTTTGGTATGATGGTCTAAAATGTCTGTTGCAGCACTAATATTTCTTGAATTGATTTCTGATTTTACTCCTCCTGACTTATTTTCAAACTTTTTTGTCCAATCTTCTACTTTTTCTTCAGGTTTGACTTCAGCTTTTGATAGATTTTTCTTCATATCCTCTTGACGTTTAATCAGTGCCCGGTTTAGTAGTACAGTACCTACTGCAACAACAAATATTGTCAGCAGAATTCCATTGTTCTGAGTGACGAATATAATTCCTTTAGATAACAGTTCTGAAAATACACTTGGTTCATCCTCATCATCTGATATTCTGTAATAATCGCCTAGATAATCAATGTCTTCTGCGATTGAAAAATTTACTCTTGGATCCGAAATACTCTGTGCGATCACTTCGAGTTTAGCAGTTCCATTAATCTCAAATCCAGTTGGGGTGGTTGCGAAAGCAATAAATGAAAAATTTTGATTAGGTTGAATATCTCTTACCTCAAAATATCTGATATTTGCAGTATTATCGAATATTGAATTTTGAGGGGGTATTAATCCGAAATTAGATGTCACATTCATGTCCAGAGAGACCATCATTCCATCAAGGTAATTTCCAGTGTTTTGAAATGTAATTGTCATTGTGCAATTTTCATTTTCCATCGTAGTTTGTTTATCTCCTAATTTCCAGTCGGTAACTGAATCTACAGAAATAGAGTATTTCTGTATTACAATTAATTCTTCTTCAATGAATGCTCCAATTGTAATTTCTCCGCTTTTCCCGGCCATTGTTCCGTTCAAAATCTCGATAGATAGATCAATGTCAGTTGATGTTTCTCCTTCTTGAAGAGTAATTTGTGATGAACCTAATTCTACATTAGACCAAATTGGATTTGATAGTACTTGAATTTCAATCTGATCGTTGAAATTCCCAGTATTTGTGATGGATACATTTTCGTGACAAACAACTGGATTTTGTGTACTTGAAGGAGGGATTAAACTACAAACGTTATTCTCATCAAAATCCAGTGAAACTCCTCTTATCCTTTCAATAGATACTGATTGATTTACTGTTAAAATTTCTAATGGCTCAAATTCATTGTAGGCGCTAATTCTAATGTTTATTTCACCTGAAAATATGTATGGTGACGCATATTCTATTAGAACAATGCCTGAATTGTTTGCTGCTAAATTTTCTATTTTGTAAAGATCAAATGTTCCAACTGACCATCCATTGTAAGCAAATGATTGGTCAGGAACTGTGTCATCAACAGGTAGACCTGAATCTAACATAGGTTGAACTTTGATTACAAGATTAGCGTTGTGATTTCCTACATTTCGTAAAGAAATAGGCAGTAGTACCTTTTCTCCTGGTTCTACAGTAGCAAAATTTTGATGAGAATCTATTGAGATGCCAGAAACTTCTGTCACTTCGATTGTAAAATTCCAAAACGATTCTAACCCTTCATTTTGACTAATTGCTTTAACTGATATTTGGTGTTTACTTCCTGCTAAAGGCATTCCATTTTCTACATTTGGGACATCTACTCTGAATTGTATCCAGATTAGTTCATTAGAATTAATTGGGATATCTTCGCCGATTGATGGAACGGAATTTCTTGGCCAAACTATATTCCATCCTGATGATGAAATAATACTCACATTTGCAAAATCTGAAATTAATGCATTGTTAGTGATATTGACTAGAATATTTGTTCCAACACCTGGTTCAATAACAAAATTGGAGCCAGAGTTACTACCAAAAGAAAGACTACTAGATTCTTTAGTAACATTGCTGATAGTTTGTTCTTCCAAACTATGTACTGGAATCAATAAATTTGATGAGAATACGACGATAATTGCCAAAGTGACGAGCCGTGGTGTCGCACCATTCATGTGNCCACACTCAATCCTTAGAGGTTTAACTCGTTGTATTCATCGTTCATTATATCAGCGGATCTGGTATTGCTTCAGCCAATGCAAGAAGGTCAAATTCTCCTGCGTGAATGGGTATTTTTAACCCATAAATTTCGCTTACTTGTGGATCTATTTCACCAAAGGTCCCTAATTCTATATCCCTAATGAGGATCTTAGCCCCTCGACCAGGAATCCATGGCCCAATATTGTCGTCCAATGGTTCAAATGAGATGTCTTCTCTTGCTCCTAGATCTCTTATCAGGGCTTGAGCAATTCCCTTTGCTGCAGTAAATCCTGCATTTGTTTCAGCACATGCCCATGCAACTCTCCAAGCGTTACGATGATCTCGAACTACTTCACCACATTCTTGAATTCTTTGAGGTAATTCATGATGCCTGTTTTCTGCTAATATCTCCATTAATGACGGTAGTATGTTTTGTCGAAGAATTGTATGTTCAATCGTAATTGGATTTGAAATTCTCGTTACTTCACCTTGTTCCTTCCATCTCATGTTCTTAAACTGAGAACTATCATTAGATAGTGTAAGACTCTGGACTTGTTGTATTCCTTGGGATGAGAGACTTTCGTTAATTCTACGAATTAAGTTTGCCCGAGTTAGTGGTACTCCTTCTAAAGCAAGTAAAGAATGAGCTTCACCTAGAGATTCATATCCAATACCTGTTGCTATTTCTTCTACAATATCTATTGGATGTAATATATCGAATCTCCATCTGGGCATTTCGATAATGTGAATTTTTTCTCCAACAGAGGCATCTCCCCACCTGTTTGAATTCAGAGGGCCTTCTGTTGCCGTTCTAGTTTCAATTAATTTTCCTCCCATTCGTTCTAATGCTGATTGAATAACTTCTGATTCGATTTTTCCTCCTAAAATCCGCTCTAAAAGTCGTTCAGGCAGAATATGTCTACGTGGTTTTCCATTTGGGGAAACTAAATTTTCTCCTTCTGCAGTTGTGATATTCATACTTTCGATAATTCCCCCTCGTTCTGCAAGAGATAGACAAACAAGGAGTAATGATGCCTCACAAGCTCTTTCATCCCATCCTGTTACATCAATCATGAAATCTGTAGTCGTATCTTTTACTGTTGTGTGGCTACCATTAATTATTGGAGGAAATGATAGTGTTCTTCCAACTGCATCTTCGATAATTGGCACCAAATCCATTCCATCAAGAAGATGAGCATACTCCATACCTTTGGGATGTGAGTCAAGAATTTGTTGCACACTCATAGTAGAATTCATTGCCAGAGGAACGAATCTATGATCTCTGTCTACAGCTTTGACTTTGAATGGAGGGGCAAGAGTAGATAAGTCATGGACTCCAATGGATGCGAGTCTACGTTTTCTTCCAAGAGTAAGATGTAATTTCTCCTGATGATCCATTAATGATTGAATGAATAAGTCTTTTTCTTCTTCTGTTGATCCAGTATTTACATTTCTAACTACTGCGCCCAGAATTACTGGACGTATAGTTGAGATAGAGGGTTCAATTTCCATTGTAATCGTTCCTGGTTCAACTTCCAAATTCGGGGGAGTTGGGTTAGAATAAAGAAAAGCACGAGATGCTCTTGTCATGGTTTCAACGGATAAAAGATCTGATCGGTCTGGAAAAACCTCTATTTCTACTCCTTCTTCATCTATTCCTTCAACAACACATCCAATATCAGATAGTTGGTTTTCCCATAATTCTGGGTCGTAAAATATACCATGTAAGGATAGTAGATGTCGAATTGAATCGTGTCCATACTTCACTGTTGGCATACTATCCCCACCTGTCGGTGGAGGCTTCTTGGTTTGACCTCTTCGTCTATCTACGAGACCACATTGGTAGAGGTTGACGAATACCATCAAGTCGTAAACCACTCAGAACAGCGGCTTCATGATTAGTTGCTCTTAGGTGCTGTCTTTGTAGTAAATTGATTGATGTAACTCCCATTGCTTGCATCCATCCTCTTGCGTGATCTTCCATTGATGATAGTTTTACATCGAGTTCAGTAGCTATTTTTTTCACCCCTGTAGGTTGACTTTCATCTCCTATGAAAGGTTCTGAAACAATTCCATTTAGTCCAGCTGCTATTGACATCAATGCTTCTGAGGGACTGGGTGTCCAGTCAGTTTTCAGAAAAACACTCATTTGTGATTTTTGCTTTGAACGGGCCATTCCCACAGTAGGTAAAGCAGAAATCGCTGGTGCAGAACCAATGGTGCAAACATCGACAATTGCGCCTGCCAATCCTAATTCACCAGTCATTCGGAGTAATTTCTCCACTCTATCCACACCATCCATAAGGAGAACAGGAGAGTCTTCCGGAAGAAATCCGATAGCAATTGTTGACATTGCGTGAATGGCGGATTCGTTTAGATTAGGAAATGAAGAGATGTCAATGACTGCTCCACCAGATTCTGATAATTGTCCCCGTAGCGTCAAGTAATTTCCTTCATGAATTCGCAAGTAGTCATTTTCTCTGGGAGATGAATCTACAATACATGGTTGTCCCTCTAATGCAGAACCAGCTTTAGATGGTCCCTTCTGAATTTGAGGAATCCAGATATTTCTGAGGATAGTTCCTGAAGATACTCCCGGCATAGTGATTTCGCTTGATAAGTTAACTACGGAAGAGGGAGATAGAGAAGACCCCTGAGGGCAAAGTCGTAATCCGTCAAATTTACCTGATGAAGAAATTTCAGGCGGTTCTGCACCAACATGTTCATCTGAATCTGCTTCAATTACCGTTGCCTCCAAGGTGAGTTTGAATCCATGAGGTTCCAAAATATCGTTTAATTCAACTAATTCCTCTGCATCAATTGATCGACTTTGAGCTCCTTTTCCTACAGAGCGGACTCTGCCGTCTACGACGATTTTACCGCCAATCATTCCAGATCCAGCTTCAATATCTACATTTGAAAGTGCAACTATTGTTCCATCAATCATTCCTGAGCCGATTCGTTCTCCAACCATCCCTCGGATGACAAGAAGTCCCCCTGTCATCGATTCTCCTGCATCGACACCTACATCATCTCGGACAATTACAGTTCCTCCAGACATCCCTAATGCGACTCTGTCTCCTGTACCTTTTTCGAAAATTGTCTTTCCATCACTTTGAAAAGCCGCAGCCATATCTCCCGTTTTACCCTCAATCTGTAACAATGCCCCTTGATTTGCACTGCCCACTAGGTCTCCTAATTCACCTAGAAGACGCATCTTCAGTTTCGCTGGAAGATGTGTGAGGACTCCCGTTTCACCTTTTTTCGGTCTTTCATCCCCATCTCGTCCCCAACCTATCTTCAATGCTCTATCAAGTTGAATGGCTTGATCGAGCGACTTTGCTACTTGTCTAGTAAGTCGAACGCTCTTCTGAGTGATGTCTGCTCTGGACTCCATTGTGCTCGCTGGCACTAGACCGTCCTTGACCCCTTCGCTCAAAACCGCCTCGGAATGTTTCATAGATGGCCCGCTATGGGACGTCATCAGGTGAGGGTGTATGAGCATCAAAGTAGCCATTAATGGATTTGGAACAATCGGGAAGAGAGTAGCGGATGCAGTCGATGCACAAGATGACATGATAGTGGTTGGAGTAACTAAGACAGGCCCCTCTTTTGGCTGTGATCTAGCAGTCAAGAAAGGATTTCCTTTGTATTGTACTTTTGATGACTCCTCTAAGATTTCTGCATTTTCAGATGCAGGATATACTTGTTCTGGAGGGCTTTCTGATTTACTATCTATTGCAGATGTTGTTGTGGATTGTGCCCCTGGTAAACTTGGTGCTGAAAATATCGAGAAATACAAGAATTCAGGGATAAAATATATTTTCCAAGGTGGCGAAAAACATGCGCTCACTGGACAATCGTATACCTCTAGTGCTAATCATCTAGAGAATTTTGGCGTTCAAGGAACTCGTGTTGTTTCATGCAATACCACTGGACTCTCTAGAACGTTGGTTCCACTTTACGAACACTGCGGTTCCTTGAAGGTAGAATGTACAATGATTAGAAGAGCAGCAGATCCAGGAGACTCTAAGAAAGGTCCCATAAATGCGATTTCTCCAGTTTTGAAAGTTCCAAGTCATCACGGGCCAGATGTAATGACTGTAAAACCCGAAATTGAGATTAACTCCTTGGCAGTAGCTGTCCCNACAACAATAATGCATGTTCATGCTATTGTTGCAGACCTACCCTCAGGTCATGGTTTAACTACCGATTCAGTAATTGATATGTGGAAACAAACTCCTAGAGTAATTGTGATGGAGGGTGCTAAAAATCGAATTACTACTACTGCTGAAGTCATGGAGATGGCAAGAGATATAGGTAGGAAATGGGGAGATCTTCACGAAATTTTTGTTTGGCAAGATGGAATAAGTCTTCAAGGAGATAGGCTATATTATTTCCAAGCAATTCATCAAGAAAGCGATGTAATTCCAGAGAATGTAGATTGTATTCGCGCTTTAATGGGTACTGAAGAAGATTGGAAAGTAAGCGTCGCTAAGACCGATTCCGCAATTTCGTCCTATTACGGTCTGTGATGTTTATCACACATCTTCATGCAACCATGAAAAGGGGAGGTGCCACATCAATGCTTATGCAAGCGCGGGCTTGGAGTATATTTCTTGTTTTTTTATTCCTTGTTCCTTTGCTTCCGTTATCTCATTCTTCTAATGAAGAAATTGATCAAGAAAATGAATTTTGGACTTCAGAACAGGCATCTGAACATTGGAGTGTAGGGGCTAGCCCTATTTTGGAAAAATCTCCTCTAAGACTACCGACTGGTCTTCTTCATCCAGTTACCGGTTCATTTGATCCTATGCTTGTTACGCCTTCGCTTCCAGGTATTTTACATGATAATTTAGACGTGGTTCAAACAGGCATGTTAATTATTCAGGATGTCGATGCCGATAGAACCGATTTGGAAGAATGGTTAGAGATTCAAGGGTTTCCAATTTTGGATGTAATTCCCGATGATGCTTTACTAATTCGAGTTCCAACCAATCCACACCAATTAGATGCTGCAATTTCCTCTATCGCTTCAAATGAAGGAATTAGATGGTTTGGTAGTCAACACCCTGGATGGCGATTATCTCCTTATCTCCCGACGACGGGTACTTTGGATGTGAATATCATTCCTGCACCCGATCTTCAGGATATTGAAATTCATCAATTAGAATCCTCAATTTATCTTTTGGGAGCAGAAAATGTTCGCTGTGATTCTTGGCTTTGTCAAGTTGAGGGAATCCATTCTAATGCGTTGATTGATTTAGTAACCTCTGGCTCAATTCTTTTTATTGAGCCATCTCCTAAATTAATTCTAGAAAATATATATGCCCGTACAGTTTCTAACATTGATAACGTATTATCTAATCATAATCCTTCGCTTACTGGTCAGGGGCAAGTAGTTGCAGTTTCAGATAGTGGATTAGATCAAGATCATGGAGATTTTAACGGGAGAATTCGTGCAGTATACAACCAGTATGGTCCAGATAATTCTGCTGCTGACATGCACAGTGGACATGGAACTCATGTTTCAGCTACATTACTCGGAGACGGTTCGGGAGATAGCAGCGCGAGGGGCATGGCTCCAAATGCTACCTTCCATTTCTATCAGTTAGAATATGATCAGACTGGAGCATTAGCAAGATACGGTTCATTATTTGATATGTTTAGGCACTCATGGCAGCAGAATGCTAGGATACAAACAAATTCTTGGGGTTCAGAAAACCTTGGTGGACAATATAACTCTGATTCAAGATCAGCAGATTCTTTTTCAGATCAATATGGCGATTTCCTGGTTCTTTTCGCGGCTGGAAATGAAGGTGCTTCTGGTTCTGGAACAATCAGCCCTCCTTCAACCGCTAAGAATGTTCTAACGATAGGGGCTTCTACTAGCGGTAGACCCGGAACCGCAGCGGCGGGGCAAGTTCCTACCTTTTCTTCTATTGGCCCAACATCTGATGGGAGGATAAAACCTGATTTGGTTTCACCAGGAGTTCAGATTTGTTCTGCCAGGGCGCAAGAAGCACAATATCCAATGGGTTCTTCCTGCTCCTCTGCCAGACATTCTGATGGCACTACCCCTCTTTATCAACAGATGGATGGAACTTCCATGGCAACACCAGTTGCTGCTGGAAATGCGTTATTAGCACGTCAATTTTTGACAGATGAATTCGGGATATCTTCTCCTCGATCGGATCTCCTCAAAGCACTATTAGTGAACGGAGCGAAAGATATTGGCGCTCGAGACATCCCGAATATGGACGAAGGATGGGGGCAAATCGATCTAGAACAAACTCTCTATCCAAAGGATGGAATAGTTCCACTCAATACATTCATGGATTGGAATCAAACTTTACAGCCAGGATATTCGTATGTTTACACATATGATTGGGATTCCTCTCACGGTGTTGATATAACAATTGCTTGGACTGATACTGCTGGTTCTTCCAGCGCATCTCAATCATCGAAGAGATTAGTCAACGATCTCGATCTTACTGTTATTGCTCCTGATGGTTCTACTTACAAAGGCAATGTATTCATGAATGGTTACAGTACTACCGGAGGGGTTAATGATGCCCTCAATAATGTTGAAAGAGTGAAATTACCTCCCTCCTCAACGCAATCTGGAACTTGGGAAATTCGAGTTCAACATGTGTCTGGAAGTTCTCAAGACTTTGCTATGGTAGCAACGTCTATCGGTTCCGAGAACTTAATTGCTGACCTAGCAGTATTCTCTGGATCACTATGGGTTTCAGCAGATCAACCACTAGAGGGTGATGCAGTTGTAGTCAGAGCGTCTTGGCTAAATCAAGCACCTGGGGCAGCATCTGGATATGACATATTAATCGAAGATATCTCTACCTCTCCTCCTACAATCATTCTTGAAAGCAGTAGAGGATCAATTCAAGGAGGGTCTGCAGATTCGATAACTACTCAGTATACGTTTTCTACTACTGGAGTTCATACTCTTAGATTGACATTAGATTCAGCAGCACAAGTCCCTGAGTTGAACGATGAGGTTAACGGTACGAATAACAACCAGATAACATATGATGTTAATGTGACTGCAATAGGCGTTCGAATCTTACCTTACTTAGAAGATGGGAGTCTACCAAGTTCCCCTGAAGAATTAGCTTTAGCAACTCATAAAACCATCGATCCAAGTGTCACTTCATCGATATCATTCGATCTTGATTTAATGAATGAAGGAACAGCCTCAATAGATGCTGGATTAATTGTCACTCCTGTTCAAATTATTCGTGAAAATGGAATACTCGATGCGCCAGATGACGAATGGTCTAGAACACTATCTGAATCTGGACCTTGGACTCTACCTGAAGGGGGTGCTTCGGGTTCTACACGGACAATTTCCCTATCCTTAGTGGATGAAAATGCTGATTTTAATGATCCATATGGCGCTATTTTTACTTTACCAGGAACCTACATTGTTGACTTGACAATGTATGATCGAAATGCTCCATTAGTGTCCTACACATTGAGATTAACAGTTGAAGTTGAGAGAGTCGAGGGTCTCGATACAGTACTCGCAGGAGATCAAGGTTTAGCAGGGAAACCTGGAGATACAGTTGGATATACAATCACTGTTCGTAATTCGGGCAATGGTCCGACGATATACACTGTAAGTTGCGAAAATGACTTAAGATGGCCCATAGAATTAGGAAATGGCAATACTTCTTCAATCGAGTTAGATCCACTAAGTCGTTTACAATTCATTGGGTTGTCAGTTCGAATTGTTATTCCTCAGGCATACATGGGGGAACCTGCTGCAGGTTCATCCGCAGTAGTAACGTGTAACATCATTTCTACAATTGATTCATCCGTTACATCTACTGAAGTTTCTACTGTCGGAGTTTTGGAGAGTCGTGCATACTCTGTTGATATTTTTGAGGAAGATGGTACTCCAATAGGGCCGTCGGGTTCGGCAATTCAGCGTGCTGTGTTAAACGATGAAATAGTAAATACCTCAATTCATATCGAGAATAAAGGGAATACTGCATTCGATGTTGATGTTTCAATGAGTACTGGATTGGTTTCGTGGCCGGTTTGGCTTTACGTTGATGGCGCTCAGGTTTCCTCTCCATACTCAATTAATTTACAACCCGGAGTAGTATCCTACCTGCAAGTACAAATGGCAGTTTCTGCTAATGCTGATAATTTTGACGTTAACGTGATAACAATCCGGACCTCACTTTCAGGTTCAATTCCTACAGTTAATCAAACTAAATTCATTGTTGAACAACGTACTGATTTTATTCTCGAGGGTCCTGAATCAGGAATTATTGATGTTACTCCAGGGTCTACATCTATATTCAATGTAACAGTACAGAATACTGGTAATGTCCCAGTAGTGCTAAATTGGACCTTCCCATCTTTACCTGAAGGATGGTCAATTGGTTTTGCATCAGGTTTAGCCCCATACAGTTTGTCGATGGGCGAAGAAAGAACAGTCAAAATTGGGCTTTCTGTTCCCTTAGGTCTGAATTCTGGTGTCTCTGAAACTGAAGTTGGTTTGCTGGTAATGGGAGGATTGGCATCTTCTTCGCTTGATATTTCTCAATCTGTTGTTCTTGGGGTCCGTGTCTCCTCTTTAGCCGTACCTGTCGTTGATTTTGGTGAAAATCGATATAATGATATTCCTAGAGAAGAATCCACTGAGATTATTATGGAATTGTCAAATGGTGGTAATTTGCCTCTCACGGTTTCTGTAGATTTAATCGCACCAGAAGGATGGAATTATGCCTTCGATCAGACCTCTATTTCAGAATTACCACCCAATGATTCTGTTGAGGTCATACTGACACTCAATCCCTCAAAAGATGTGTCATCCGGGGTTCAAGATTTTGTGGTCATTTGTATCGTAGATGGTATTGAGACAGAAATAGGAGGTTTTGAAGCTACAGCTGCTGCAGTTATATCAGGTGGAGGTGCAATTGGTATTCTTGAATCAGCAGGTGTTCCCGCCTGGGCTGCTGGGATTGTAGTGATGGTGTTACTTGTTGGACTATTTGTTGGCGTATTTATGCTTAGAAACAGAGGGCTATCTTCTTTATCAGACGATGAAAGATTGATTCCGGCTGGGTCTACTTTGAATCAAGGTGATTACCAAACTCGTTTCGAAGCAGCCATAAATACTGGAAATGAAGAGAATTCCATGGTAAGTGGTGGAGTTTCTCAAGCAGAGATTGATGCTGCACTAAATAGCGGACTTGCACCTTTACCCCCTCCTACTCCTGAAGGATTGCCTCCTGGTTTCTCCTCTCCTCCTCCTCCAGGTTTGCCTCCTGGGCTCCCTCCGGGATTCCCACCTTCCGAATAGTCCGTTCGACTTATGTCTAAGACCCTGTTCAGAGGGGTATGGATTCGAGTATAGTGCTCTTCGGACCGCCCGGTGCAGGTAAAGGTACTCAAGCAGGACGTATAGTAAACGCCACTGGAAAACCTCAGGTTTCCACCGGTGATATGCTTAGGGCAGCAGTGGAAGAAGGAACCGAATTAGGGCGAACCGCAAAGGGATATATGGAAGCCGGTGAATTAGTACCCGATGAAGTGATTATCGGCTTAATCGAAGAGAGAATAAAACAGCCTGACGCTTCTGGGGGATTACTTTTCGACGGTTTCCCTAGGACTATCCCTCAGGCTGAAGCGCTTCAAAAGATAGCTCCTGTGTCAATGGTAATTGCGATTCATGTTGAAGATGAGTCGATTGTCGAACGAATCTGTGGAAGATTTACTTGTGCATCCTGTGGAGAAGTTTACCATGATTTATTTCGTCCGTGTAAAGTAAGAGATATTTGTAATTCCTGTGGTGGAACAGAATTCAAACGCCGTGCAGATGATTCCGAAGAGACGGTTCGCACTCGTCTTAGTGCATACCATAGTCAGACTTCGCCTCTTGAAGCTTGGTATGAAGGCCAAGGTCTTCTTAGACGAATAGATGGGAATCATACTATTGATCAAGTTGGTGAAGCAATTTCTAATCTTTTGATTTAATTTGATTTGGTGTTGCAATGAAGCGTAGAAGTCGAGATAGAAAAACTAGGGTTCAGAGAGCTGAGCAAGCTATCTCTCATCTTGAAAATATAATTCTTGATACATCATTAGATCTAGATATTAGAAACTCAGCAGCAGAGGATATTTTCCGAACTTGTATGAGGCACAATAGAACGATTCCAGAATCGGTTAAAGCAATGATTTGTAGAGAATGTAAAGGAATTCTAGTTCCTAGTAAAACCGCAAGAATTCGAATCAGAGATAGAATACGGATTACCACTTGCTTAATCTGTTCGCGAACGAGACGTCTCCCGCTTTTTCAGGAGGAATTAAATTGAAAATTCCAGAATGGGTGATTTTGTCTGCTAAGGATCCTGATTTGAAATCCACAGTTAGATTAGGTAGAAATGGATTAACTGCCTCGATAATTAAAGAGATTGAAACACAATTATCTGCACGTTCTTTAGTGAAAATTCGACTAAATCGCGGATTTGCAGTTGATTCAGAGCAGAGAAAAGAAATTTTTTCTCATTTAGAAGAATCAACATCGAGTANTCTTGTTTTTTCCAGGGGNAACGTAGCAGTTTTTTGGCGTTCATGACTAGTTCTNCAGGTTATTTTCAATGGATGGTTATTTGAATCGCCTAATAGAGGGATGAATCATGGGGGCCCTATCAAGGAACAAGTCATTCTGGCTTCGTTGCACTTTTTTACTATCTTCTTTGGCCATGTTTGTCTTCTTTCCTGTAGTCCAAGCAGGAGGAGGAGGAGGTTTAGCAGGAAGGCATTGGTATGTTGAGCATATTTCTGCCATGCCTGATTGGGCATTGCCTGCTTCATTTTTGATTCTTTTAGGTGTATATGGCCTTATTATCTTTGAATTAATTGACCGTGCATTGGCTGCTGTAGTTGGAGGGATAGTAGCTGTATTTACCTTACATATTATTGCGGCTGGAGACCCCAATACAACAGGACCTGATTTACTTGACGTAGTAGTTTGGATTGACATGGAAACTGTCGGCCTTCTAATGGGAATGATGATTATTGTTGGAGTATTGTCTGAAACTGGAATATTCCAGTGGGCCGCAGTGGAAGCTTACGCTCGTAGTGGTGGTTCAATTTGGAGACTTATGGTAATACTTGCAGTTGTCACTGCAGTATTCTCTGCCTTCTTAGATAACGTTACTACAATGTTGTTGATTGCCCCAGTGACTATTCAACTAGCTAAGGTTTTGAATCTCAATCCAATTCCCTTGTTAGTGGGGGAGGTCATGTTCTCTAATATTGGTGGTACTGCAACGCAAATTGGAGATCCACCAAATATTATCATTGGTGCGCAACTTTCCAGAACAAGTCTAGCAGGAACGCCCCTTGCTCAGGAATCTATTGCTTTCATTGATTTCGTAATTAATCTTGCACCTGCAGTTTTCTTAGTCTTCCTCCCTTCTTTGTGGTTATTGCATCGCCTAGAGCGTGAAGGTCTAGATTTACATCGCGATCGTGATATTGAATCATTGAGAGAAACATATGGTGTAAAGGATAAATCGTTATTGATTAAATCAGGAATTATATTGTCCCTTGTATTGATTGCATTTTTCGCCCATAGTGCAGTTGCACATCCGTTATCGAATGTGGCAGTAATTTCACTTATTGGCGCTTTTCTGATGTTGCTGGTGTGTGCTCCTCATGAGATTGAACATTATCTCGATGAAGTTGAATGGACTACTTTGTTATTCTTCGCCGGACTCTTTATTCTAATTGGTGGATTAAGTGCGATGGGACTGATTGATGCACTAGCAGAATGGACAAGTGCAATGATAGCCAGAGCCCCTGCAGAAAACCGTTTGTTTGTTGCGTTAATGTTGTTACTTTGGGTTTCTGCGATTGCTTCAGCATTTATTGATAATATTCCATTCACTGCAACTATGGTTCCTGTCATGCTTGAAATTGCTCAAGATGTCGATTTAGATCTCCCATTGGGACCTCTAGCATGGGCTCTTGCTCTAGGCGCATGTTTGGGAGGGAATGGTACATTGATAGGAGCATCTGCAAATGTTGCAACAGCAGGGATAGCTAGCGGGGCAGGACATAACATCACATTCATGCGTTTCTTCAAGACTGGTTTCCCTATTATGATAGTCAGTGTAATTTTAGCGTCAGTTTACCTGTACATAATGTTCGTAATGTGGGAGATACATGTTGCCCCTTCAGTTATCCCATATGCTGTGATTGCAGTAGGGGTTCTTGGAATGGTGATGATTGGACGTATATGGGGTCCAGCAGATATCACTATTGTCGAAGAAGAATGAACTTCTGTCCGTCAGCATCAAATCATGCCGAGTTTACCGGATAGCATGCAAGAGTGTCATGTGTGCGGTCTTCTCTTTGGTGGAGGAGACCGTTGTCCTGAATGTAATGCCGTTTTTGCATCTACTGTGGAGACAGAACAAGATGAATCTCTTCCGACCGGCCCATTGCCTGGGACTTCATCTCTTACAGAGGTTCTATCAGAAGTAGAGGGATTGAGCGGCCCCTCATCTCCTGAGAGTGATTCACGTACTAATCTCCCGTTTACGCTAGGAGGGGCTCGGTCCTCTCCAAAAGTACAACTATTGTTCGGAGCCGGAACGCGCTCGGATCTTAGTATGAGTCCAATCGAAGATGAACCTCAGACAACTGAGGAGTCAATTCAAGAACCGGTTGAAATTTCTCACAATATCAATGAAAATGAAACAACTAAATTAAATTCTGAAATTGCTTCTAAATTTGAAACTAAACCCCCAGTTCAGGAGATAGTTCAAGAAAAACCACCAGAGGAAATGTTACTGACATCTAGGGTAATTCCTTCAACTCAAACTATTGACTCAGTAGAATCAGATGATGTTGTGTATCACGATTTTTCTGATGAATCAAATTTTTCAGAGGTCGAGGTAGATTTCGATAATTTAGTCGATCCTGCCGAGTCAGCTTCTGCCTTTGAACCAATTGATGGTGAGATTCGTTTAATTCAAATGCCTGCTCGAGCCCTGCCTCTTATTTCACCGTTCCAAGAAGGTGAGGAAGAGGCTATGATTTCGGGATTTGAATTAATGCAAAATGGAAATTGGGGAGGTGCGGCGAGTATTTTTATGGAATTATGTGAAAAACGTCCAGGTGATGCGCAAGCAATCAATAATCATGGATTATGTTTACTACAATCTGCTTTGGCAGAATTCGGACAGAAACCTAATGAAAATCCAGCTGAGTTACCATATTTTCATGCGGCAATATTGACATTACGTCAAGCGGCAATGGCGGATAGGAGCTCTGCAATTATTTTAGTAAATCTTGCTACAGCATTAGGTGCAGCCAATCGTCATGAAACTGCTATTCCTATTTTTGAAGCCGCATCGTCGTTAGAATCAGATCCCGACCCAAATCGAATGAATAATCATGCAGTTACACTACATGCAGTCGGGCGCGATGTCGAAGCTACAAATATGTTAGAAAACGCTCAATCATATAGTCCAGAAGATACAATTATTGGAGAAAATGTTAGAGTTTTGACAATCTCTTTTTAACAAATTTTGAACGCTTAATCTCGCTGTGCGTCTCCGTTGCGTTGATATACGGGTTGTTTGTCGCGAAGATGCTTAGTGCACCCCAGCATGCGCTCATGATGGGGGAAGCGGTAGAGGCCGAGCCGCCCTGCGGGGAGACGGTTTGGCTAAAGACACCGAAGATCGACATATCCTGAACACCAGAGGAAATAATATCACACAGGTGAAGCGGATGAAGGAAATCCGCGATGCTACAGAACCTGTCTGGGGAATTGCTCGGCTTGAGAGCTGATGAAGGTCGTGACAAGCTGCGATAAGCTGCGGGGAGAGGCATGAATCTCTTGGATCCGCAGATTGCCGAATAGGACCTCCTGTCGCTTTGCGACATTCCCATTAGGGAAAGGGAACCGCCTGAATTGAAGCATCTTAGTAGGGCGAGGAAAAGAAATCAATCGAGATTCCGTTAGTAGTGGCGAATGAACACGGAATAGGACAAACCGAATCCCCCTTGGAAACTTGGGGGAGATGTGGGGTTTGGGCCGTCTTTGTCTAAATTCACGAAGCAGAAGTCGCCTGGAATGGCGCACCATAGAGGGTGAAAGTCCCGTATGCGTAGTGAACATGACCATGTGACGTGCCCAGAGTACCGTGCGTCGGATATCGCGCGGGAATATGGGAGGCAGATACTTCCAATCCTAAATACGACTCAAGACCGATAGTGGACCAAGTAGCGTGAGCGAACGCTGAAAAGTATCCTTTACGGGATGTTAAAAGACCATGAAACCAGATAGGAACAGACTGATATGGCGTGAAAGCGATGAAATGAGCAGCGTCATATCGTGCGTTTCGAATAATGCCCCTGGGAGTCTTGATCACTGGCGAGGTTAAGTGGTAGATCCACGTAGCCGGAGGGAAACCGACATGTCCGCAGCCTTCGGGCGAGGGACGAAGTGTGCTCGCTTGGAGTCAGTGGTGGAGGACCTGAAGCCCGTCGATCTATTCCTGGCCAGATTGAAGCCCGGTGAAAGCTGGGTGGAGGATCGAACCGTTGCTGATGTGCAAATCGCTCGGAGGAGCTGGGTATAGGGGTGAAAGTCCAATCGAGATGGGCAATAGCAGGTTCCGCGCGAGACTACTCGTAGGTAGATCTCTGTAGAGATGGATTGTGTTGTAGAGCACTGATTGGGTATTTAGGGGGAGCAATCCCTCGGTACGCTGTCAAACTCCGAAGATGCAATCGTCGTAGAAACAGGGAGTGAGCCACGGTGGGTAAGCTACCGTGACGAAAGGTGAAGAAACCAGCATGATGTTAAGGTCCCAAAGTGTCAACTAAGTGTTAATCAGAAACCGTGTCCGTGGTCGAAGACAACCAGAAGGTGGGCTTAGAAGCAGCCATCCTTGAAAGAGTTCGTAACAGATCACTGGTCAAGCTTGC
>FUFK010043928.1_pt1 | contig 48385 bp, 36 predicted proteins | sample 1021851 | NCBI WGS metagenome assembly FUFK01 (sample SAMEA51879418, study PRJEB19060) | metagenome
CCACTTGCATCTCCAAGAACTTCTTCTAATTCATTATTCCAATGTATTTGAATAATTCCTTCATCAGCTTTTTTAAATATTCTATCTTGAAGTATTTTTTCTGCCCTTAATTCATCTCTTCTATGAACTAGATGAACTTTTGAACAAATATTAGCTAGATACAGTGCTTCTTCAGCGGCAGTATTTCCTCCGCCAATAACGGCTACCTGTTGATCCTTATAAAAGAAGCCATCACATGTAGCACATGCTGAGACACCTCTGCCAAGAAACTCTTGTTCAGATGGCAGACCTAAATATTTTGCAGATGCACCAGTAGCTATTATTAAGGTTTCAGCTTCATAAGAGTTTGTTCCATTTAGCAGAAATGGCGATTGTTCAAGATTTACCTTTGAAATATGATCATTAATGATCTCAACCCCAAATTTTTCAGCATGTTTTTTCATTCTATCCATTAAATCAGGTCCTTGAAGATCATCACTGTCACCAGGCCAATTTTCTACTTCAGTAGTTGTTGTTAATTGACCACCAGGTTCAGCTCCAGCAATAATAATAGGATTTAATCCAGCTCTTGCGGCATATATCGATGCTGCATAGCCTGCAGGCCCAGATCCAAGAATTATTAATTTATTATTTACCATACTTTAAGAAGTAAAATTATAATTCAATTATGAAGAAATTATATTAAAGAACTAATATAATTGATATTTAGGAGAATAATAATTGCTATCAAAAAAGTAAAAACTGATAAACAATTCAAGACCTTTTCCACCAGTTTCCTTGGTTTTGGTCTTCTGGGCTTTTCAATTTATATACTTATTTCTCTTCTTTCCTATAATGCTGCAGATTCCGGTTTTTATTACCAAACCAGTGACCCAGTTATCTTGAATCTTGGAGGACCGCTTGGGGCAGTAATATCCGATTTCTTGTTGTCTACAATGGGAATTGGTTCCTATCTTTTACTTGCTTTAATTTCTCTGTGGTCCTTTGAATCTATTGCAAAATCACTATTGTCATTTGCTGGACCATTAAGATTAATTGGGGGATTAATTTCTCTAATTTGCTTCATGGCTCTGAGCGAATTTTATATTTCTGGTGAGTCATTTCCTCAAGATTCATCCGGAGGAATTATAGGGAAGTTTATTTTTTTAAATTTTGTAAAAGTTTTTGGATTAATAGGCAGTCTTTTATTTTTAGTGATTTTTATGATTCCGTCTTTAACGCTCGCATTAAATATTTCATGGCCATCTCTATTTACATATATTGGGAAATTAATTATCAAGTTAACCTCATTTCTTAAATTAATACTCATAAATGTTTTTAAGCTAATAGAAAATTTCATCTCAGTATTTTTTATGGGTGTAAAAAATTTATTAAAAAAAATAAAGGATATTAAAAAAGATAAGCAGATGGAGTCTTCAGCGGTAAAATCTGTAAAAACTTCTTCAAAAAAATCTCCTGAGATAAAAGTTGTTCCTAAAACTCAAAGCGTAATAAATCTTAAAAACGATAAACCTGAAGAAAATCTTGATTTACCCCAATCGGACATGGATGAAGATAAGGAACCTGTTACAAAAATGCCAAGCACTGAGCTTTTAGATAGGGCATTAGATGATGGTGAATCTCTAAGTAAGGAGGATTTAGAATCTCTATCAGAGCTTCTTGAAATCAAGTTAGATGAATTTGGAATTGAAGCAGAGGTTGTCTCAGTTTTACCAGGTCCAGTTGTAACTAGATTTGAGATTCAACCAGCTCCTGGCACAAAAGCAAACAAAATTACGAACATTGCCCAAGATATTGCTAGATCTCTTGCAGTTAGCAGTGTAAGAGTCGTTGAAGTTATTGAAGGTAAATCTGTTGTCGGCATTGAGATACCAAATACAAATAGAAAGATGGTACGGTTGAAAGAGATTCTTGCATCTTCGGCTTTTGAGAATTCAAAATCACACTTATCTCTTGCTCTTGGGAAAGATATTGCTGGTAAAGCAGTTGTCGTTAATTTAGAAAAGATGCCTCATCTTCTTGTTGCAGGAACAACTGGTTCAGGAAAATCCGTTGGGATCAANGCNATGTTACTTAGTTTGTTATTTAAATCTGATCCCGAGGATGTGAGATTGATATTAATTGATCCAAAAATGTTAGAGCTTTCTGTTTATGACGGAATCCCACATCTCCTGACGCCAGTAATAACAGATATGTCTGACGCAGCAAATGGATTACGATGGTGTGTTGCTGAGATGGATAGAAGATATAAATTAATGTCTGCAATGGGAGTAAGAAATTTATCAAGNTTTAACTCAGCNNTTAAAGAAGCTTCCGAAAAAGGAGAGTCAATTCAGAATCCTTTAAAAGAAGATGAAGAAGAATTCCTAGAGGAACTCCCATCAATCGTGGTAGTTGTCGATGAGTTTGCAGATATGATGATGCTGGTTGGAAAAAAAGTTGAACATCTTATTGCTAGAATTGCCCAAAAAGCAAGGGCTGCTGGAATTCATTTAATCCTCGCTACACAAAGACCTTCAGTGGATGTAATCACTGGATTAATTAAAGCTAATATCCCTACAAGAATTTCTTTTCAAGTTTCAACTAAAATAGACTCTAGAACAGTCTTAGATCAAGGAGGAGCTGAACAGCTTTTAGGATTCGGCGACATGTTATATCTTCCCGCAGGTCAAGGTGTTCCTGCAAGAGTTCATGGTGCTTTCGTTGGTGATGATGAAGTACATAGAGTTGTTGATGATTGGAAAAAAAGAGGTACTCCAGATTTTGTTGATGAGATTACATCAGATCTCCAGGATACTGGCCCNATACCTGGATGGTCTAATGCATCTGGATCTGGTGAGGAGGATGATGAGCTCTATGATGAGGCTGTTAATTTTGTTATTGAATCCAGAAGAGCCTCCATTTCTGCTGTTCAAAGAAAGCTNAGAATTGGTTATAACAGGGCAGCAAGACTAATTGAATCNATGGAAGCAGCCGGATTAGTTTCCGAAATGAGCTCAAATGGGTCAAGAGAAGTTTTAGTTCCAAAAAGAAATTAGATGTATTTGAAGGCTTTACTTTTCTATTTTCTTTGTTTTAATATTTTTGCAAATTCTCAGATTGATAATATCAATAATTTTCTCGATGCAAATAGATTCTCATATGAGCAAGTTACAGAAAATTCAAATGATGTAATTTCAGGCAAATTAATTTTAGATACACTACAAATTTACTTAGAAATTATTTCTCCATATAAGGAAAGCTATCTTATTAGTAAGAACTTTATTACCTATAACGATATTGATTTCTCGCAACAAAGAACATTTGAGTACTCTAAAAAAGATTTTCCAATAATCAGCATTATTTCTAAAAAGAAAATACCGCAAGATGATGATTCTCTCAATATACTCACACTTGAAGATTCTGTGTATGTTACTGATAAATTGACTAAGCAGATTTTCAAATTCTCTTTAAGAGAGGAAGAGACTTTAATTATCCAATTTAAAGATAGCTTTGGGGTTGGTAACTCAATATATCTTAATAAACTATCATGAGTATTGTATTTATTGCGTTAGGGGGAGGGCTTGGAGCAGTATTAAGATTTTTGTTGACTGAGTTCGTAAATAATAATGTTTCAAACTTAATACCCTTCGGAACACTCTCTGTAAATGTTCTAGGATGCTTTTTTATAGGGTGTGTTGCAGGTTTTTTTGCTAGCAAGTCATCGCCCATGTATTTCTTCTTTATTGTTGGGTTTCTTGGATCTTTTACAACTATGTCGGCATTTTCAATGCAAACAATTGATTTATTTAATTCAAATGCTTTGAGCGCAATAACCTATGTTATTTTAACTTTTAGTTTTACAATAATTGCTACCTATATAGGTCTTACAATTTTTTCAAAATGATTGATATAAATCTACTTAGAACAGATCCTGAAAAGGTAAAGAATAATCTCAAAACCAAAAACTATGACTTAGATACTGAGTTGTTTGGTGAAATAGAATCTAAAAGAAAAACTCTACAAACAGAAGTTGAAGATTTGAAAGGTCTCAAGAATAAGTTATCTAAAGATTTTGGGGANCTCAAAAAAAATAATCAAGACACAGCTGAATTATCCAACCAATTAGAAGAAATTAAAGAAAATCTTCATAAAAAGGAAGAATTACTAGATAAAACATTTATTGATTTAAATGATTTTCTATTNGATATCCCAAATATTCCTCATGAAGATGTTCAGCCNGGNAATAGTGAAGAGGACAATAAAGTTATTAAAACNNATGGAGAAGTACTNAAGAGAGATTCNATTGATCATCTTGAGATAGCATCNGATATAGANACAGAATCTGCTGTTAAACTTGTTGGTGCAAGNTTTACAGTTTTAAAGAATGACATAGCNAAACTTCATAGAGCGCTTATTTCATTTATGCTTGATGTTGCTGAAAAAAATGGTTANGAGGAGCGATATGTTCCCTANATTGCAAATTCTCAAAGTCTTACCGGNACAGGTCAACTTCCAAAATTTGAAGAAGATCTTTTCAAAGTATCTGAAGATTTATTTNTAATTCCAACAGCTGAGGTNCCATTAACAAACCTTTTTGCTGATTCAATACTNCAGGATGATGAANTGCCAATTAAGGTAACATCNCATACACCTTGCTTTAGGTCAGAAGCTGGAAGTTATGGAAAAGATACTAAAGGTTTAATTAGACAGCATCAATTTGAAAAAGTAGAAATAGTTCAAGTTGTCCATCCAAATGATTCTGATGCCGCGCTTGAGAGTTTATTAGAAAACGCTGAGGAAATACTCCAGTTACTAGATCTNCCTTATCAAGTTGTTCAATTATGCGGAGGTGACTTAGGCTTTTCATCAGCAAAAACATATGACATAGAAGTTTGGATACCTAGTCAAAACAAGTATAGAGAAATATCTTCATGTTCCAATTTTTCTGACTTCCAATCGAGAAGGTCTAAAATTAGATTAAATATTGGAGGAGAAAAAACTCTACCACACACTTTAAATGGGTCAGCATTGGCAGTAGGCAGAACATTAGTGGCAATAATTGAAAATTTTTATGATGGAAAAAACTCTATTATCATTCCAAAAGTCCTTCAAAAGTACCTAAATAAGGACCTTATTAGGACTAATTAGTTATTTGTCACAATATTGTTGAATTTTCTTGTTGAAGCAATCTGAAATAGGCGTAGAATAACAGTAACCCCTAAACGGATATTAAGAGGAGTATTATGAAAAAAATATTAATTTCTTTATCAGTTTTCTTTATCGGCTTTTCTTTTGCTGCGAATGACACGTCTTCTTCTATTTCTGGTTCTGTTAATGTTCCAGGAGCTACAATTACAGTAGAGCACGTTCCAACTGGCAGTACTAAGTCTTCAACCGCTAATGACTCTGGTAACTTTAACTTTTCCGGTTTAAGACCGGGTGGCCCATATGTTGTTACTGCAAGCGCTGCAGGCTTCAATACGGAAAGGGTCGACAATGTTTATCTCACCCTAGCTGAATCAAACTCTTTTGATGTTGTGCTTGTTAGCTCATCTGCAATTGAGGATGTGGTAGTTACAGGTGTTAGATCTGGTATCGTATCTTCTGGTCCTGGATCAACCATTACTGAGGACGACATTGCATTAACTGCATCCATCGACAAAGGTCTTGGTGATTTCTTGAAGCGTGATTCAAGATTTGCTGTACAAGGTTCTTTTAGAGACGTGCAAATCTCTGCTCTTGGAGCAAATAATAGATACAACAACTTTACTATTGATGGAGTTGCTGCAAATGATCCACTAGGCTTGAACGCTAATGGATTTGCATCTGTTAGAAACCCTATTAGTGTTGAAACATTGGCTCAGATTAGAGTTGATTTTGCTCCATACAGTGTTACAAAAGGTAACTTTGGTGGTGCAAATATTAATGCCGTAACTAAGTCAGGAACAAATGAGTTCTCTGGTAAAGTTTATGGTTATGAAACTGATCAAGACAATGTTGGTGACGTTAATGGAGAGCCTATTAATCAGTTTGCTGATGAAACAAAAGGTTTTGTTTTTGGTGGGCCAATAATTGAAGATAAAATGTTCTTTTTTGTCGGTTATGAGGAGTCTGAAAGATTTTCACCTAGTAACTCACAGCCAATAGCTGCAGAGGATGAAGCTGAACTTCTTCAAATCAAAGATTTCCTTATGCAGAGATATAACTATGATGCTGGATGGCCTATATTTAATGCGCCACCTGAGTCACAAGAACAGACATTGGTTAAGCTTGACTATAACGTCAATGATAATCATAGATTAGAGTTTATTTATCAGGATACTCAAGATATAAATATAAGAGAGTATGATAGACCTAATTTAAACTATGTCTTTTCTTCTCATTACTACGTTTACCCAATTGATAGACAAAAAGAAACTATTTCTTATATTGGTGACTTAAGTGATGATCTGTCAGTAGAAGCTAAATATACAGGTATTAGTTACAAGAATGACCAAGATTCACTTGGTGGTGAAAACTTTGGACATCACAGGATAACTCTCCAAAGCGGTGAGTATGTTTATCCAACAAGTGAGCAGTACAGAAGTGCTAACGAAACAAATATCGACGAAGATATCTTAAATTTAAAAGCTACACTTCTTAGAGGTAATCATACAATCTCAGTTGGTTATGACTATCATGAGAAATTTGTTTCTAATCTATTTATTGCATTTGAAAACGGTAGATGGAGATGGGATAGCGTTGATGATTTTGTTAACGGTAACCTCGATGGTTTAAATACCTTATTAGTTATTAAGCCTGTTGATGGTAATTTAATGACTGGTGCTGCGATAGTAGATATTGAGATGTCAACCTTCTATATTGAGGACGTTGTTGATATTAGCGATATTTTAACTCTTAACTTTGGTGTAAGAGTGGATTCAATTGATCAGCCAAGGAATGTAGGAAGTGAAAATGCCGCTTTTGAAGCTCTTGCTGGTTTCTCAAATACAACTCCTCTGGATTCTCAAGTTATCCAACCACGTTTTGGATACAAGCTTGATATTTCTGACACAAAACTAATTAGTGGAATGGATAGAATTGAAGGAGCCGAACTCTCCGGTGGTATTGGAATATTTTCAGGTAGAGTTCCTCAAGTGTGGATGACGAACCCTGCTGCTAATACTGGTGTTGCTACCGTATTTGCAGGCAGCTGGATGATGGACTTTGATGGAATAGACATTAGAGATTATTATGATGGTCTAAATTTGCAAGCATTACTTCCAGACTCTGCAGCAAATGAATATGGACCTAATTCCGATCTTTCTGCATATGCAGGTGCTGGACCCGCAGTAGCAAACCATCCTGACTTTAATGTTCCATCTGATCTTAAAATGTCTATTGATCTAGACCTTTATCTAAGAGGCGGAGCAAGATTATCCATGAACTACATTAAGAGTGAAGTTCAAGATGCAGTTAACTTTACGGATCTAGGTGTTGAAAATAGTGATGTTGTTCAGGTTGCTGCAGATGGAAGAACTATTTATTCTGAAGAATATACTCAAAATATTGTCATGAGTAATACTAGCAAAGGTGGAATGGAAGCATTCACAATGTCTATTGACAAACAATTTGATAATGGAATTAATGCTTTTGCAAGTTACACAAATACTGACTCTGATTCACTATGGGACGGATCACAAGCCAGAGCTCAATCTCTTTATAGAGGTACCGCAAGAGCTGATGCTTTAACTCCAAGTCTTGGTGAATCTGCTTGGAATACTGATCATAGATTAATTGCAGGTCTTGATTATGTTATGAATGAAGGCTCAAATAGAGCAACAACATTCTCACTATTCTGGAATGCTCAATCTGGTAGACCATACAGTTATACTTGGAGAAGATATTCTTTATTTGACTATGATGATAATGTTCTAGCATATATCCCTGGTGCAAATGATCCAAATGTCGTTTATAGCGGCATTAGTGAGGCAGCAGTACTTAGTCATATTGAGAAGCTTGGATTATCTGATAGAGCAGGGTCTATAGCTCCAAGAAATATCGGTAATGGTGACTACTATAGATCACTTGATATGAGAATTGCTCAAGAGATTCCTGGCTTTATGGATGATGATAAATTCGTACTTTACTTTGATGCTGTTAATGTACTTAACTTCTTCAATGATTCTGATGGTGTAAGATACTTTAAAGGTAGCACTCAAGAGATTCTAGAAACAGATGGTCTTGATGCTGAAGGTAGATGGATCATTACTGGAGTGAGGGATGAAACATCTTTTGTAGATTTTAATTCATCTTCTTACAGGTTCCAGTTAGGATTTTCTTACGAATTCTAATAGAAATTGTATTATTAAAAAGGGCGGTTTTTCCGCCCTTTTTTTTGATAGAATAAAAGTATGAATACTATAATCCCAGAGATATCTCTTGTATCTTTACAAAATCAAAGTGAATCAGATCTGAGAACTTTAAAAGAGGCTTTAAATACTCATGGATTTTTTACAATAATTGATCACGATATTGATGACTTGCTTCTTGATGAGAGTTATACATATGCAAAAGAGTTTTTTGATTTACCAGAAGAAATTAAGACACAATATGCAAGGCCAGAAATTGGCGGTGCTAGAGGTTATACTCCCTTTGGTAAAGAGACTGCTCTTGGCGAAAATGTTGCTGATTTAAAAGAATTTTGGCACCTTGGCCCTGAAGTCAACTCGAATTTTGATTCAAGAATACATGAAAATATCCACGTAGATGAATTGTCAAATTTCAATACTCACTTCAATAGTCTTTTTACATCGCTTAATGATCTTGGAGTAAAAGTTCTTGAGTCAATTGCTCTTGTTTTGGATCTTCCCAAAAATTTTTTTGAAGAAAAAGTTATACGAGGTAATTCAACACTAAGACTTCTTCATTATCCTCCAATTGAATCAAATGAAAATGTTCTAAGAGCAAGAGCCCATGCAGATATCAATCTTATTACTCTTCTTGTTGGAGCAGAGGAGGGAGGTCTTGAGGTTCAAAATAAAGATAATGAGTGGATACCAATTAAACCAAATTCAAAAAGCATCGTTTGTAATATAGGAGACATGATGCAACTAATAACTGAAGGAAATCTCAAAAGCACTCCTCACAGAGTAGTTGAGTATAGTGCCAATGATTCTAAATCAAGATATAGCATGCCATTCTTTCTGCACCCATCACCTGAAGTGGTATTAAAATCAGTTTTCAACAAGAATGATAAAGGTGTATTAGCTCATGATTTTCTTGAGGAAAGAATAAAAGCAATAAAACTTTACTGATAATATGGACCTATATTTTTTACAACTGATAATTGGATTCATTGGTTTAACTGCACTAGCTATTCCTTTTTCTTCAAACATCAGAGAAATAAATTATAAAAATATAATTGTAGGCATCCTCTTCCAGATTTTTTTAGCTTTAATCCTTATTAAAATTCCAATTATTGTTAATTTTTTTAAATCTTTAGGTGACGGAGTTATTGCCCTTCAAAATGCAACTCAACAGGGAACATCATTTCTATTTGGTTTTCTGTCAAGTCCAGGTTTGCCCTTTGTCCAGTCTGATCCCTCAGCACAAGTTCAATCTGCTTATTTCGCCTTTGGTATATTGCCTTTTATTCTTGTAATGTCTGCTTTAACTGCATGGTTATGGCATATAAAAGTTTTGAAACTTATAGTTGATGCTTTCTCTAAAGTGTGTCAAAAACTTTTTAATATTGGAGGACCAATCGGTCTTGGGGCAGCAGCAAATGTATTTGTTGGACAAGTTGAAGCTCCGCTTTTAATAAGGCCATACTTATCAAAACTAACCAATAAGGAGCTTTTGATTCTTCTTACTGCAGGCATGTCAACTGTTGCCGGATCAATCATGGTTGCTTTAGTCACAATTCTTAATGGTCAGTTTCCGGATATCAATTTAATACAACACCTTATTACAGCTTCCGTGATATCGGTTCCTGCTGCCATAATTTACTCAAATATTATGATGCCATCTAATGTGATCACTACATTTGATGAATCTAAACTTCCAAAACTTTACAACAGTTCAATGGATGCAATAACAAAGGGTACAAGAGATGGCTTAGAGATTGCTTTAAGTGTGGGTGCAATATTAATAGTTTTTATTACACTTGTTGCTCTTGCAGATTCTTTACTTGGATTAATTAATGAAAACTTATCATTACAGGCTATTCTTGGATTTATCTTTGCNCCAATATGCTGGTTAATGGGCATACCATGGGAAGAGGCCGTTGTTGCTGGACAATTATTAGGAATTAAGACTGCGCTGAATGAATTTGTAGCCTATGCAGGACTAGCAAATCTAGAACCAGGTCTTCTTTCAGAACAATCAAAACTTATTACTCTCTATGCGCTGTGTGGATTTGCTAACTTCTCCTCAGTTGGTATTCTTGTTGCAGGTGTTGGAGCAATGGCTCCAGAAAGAAAAAATGACCTTGTAAGTGTTTCTTTTAAAGCCTTAATAGGAGCAACTTTAGCATCTTGTATGACGGGCTTGGTAATAGGGCTTGTTAATTATTTATAACAATAAATAAATTAAGATAACTCGCAAAAGATATCCATAAAACATAAGGAATAAATAAGAGAAAGCCAATCTTGCTTTCTTTATACATTAAATATAATAAATAGATATTGATGATTATTAAAATATAAATATCAAACAAGGCGACTAAAGGCATTTGAAATCTAAAAAATAACCAGGACCATGCTGCATTAAAAATCAATTGAATAAGGAAAACTGAAAAAACTTTTCTATAAGTTAAGAATGCAGAAACTATCATTAGGATATAAAGTATTGGCCACACTAAACCAAAGATATAACTTGGCGGATTTAACTGACTTTTATTCAATGTTAAATACCAAGCATCAGTTCCAGCAGTAGCAGATGCCATACTTCCTATAAATGCAGCAAGAATAACAGAGGATATAAGAGTAAGCCTTCTTACTCTACATGAACTAAAAGAAAACATTATCTTTTTCTAAAAAACCTTTTTAAGGTATCTTTGATAGTTTCAGAGAATTTAGACCCCTGAGGTCTAGCTTCATTAAATATATAAAAGCTCATGAAAATAAGAGTTATGATAAAAATTATTATCGATGTATCCATTTTTAAATCTTCTCCACAACAAGCGAGCATATTGAGTAACCTGCACCAAAAGAACAAATCACTCCCATTTCTCCAGGTTCAAAATCATCTTTTGTTTCATGAAATGCTATTACAGAACCAGCTGAAGCAACATTACCATATTTCTCTAATACCATTGGTGCTACATTAGGAGCATAGTTATCACCCTTAAGTTTCTTTGCGATAAAATTTATCATATTCCCATTTGCCTGATGCAGCCAGAATCTTTTAATGTCATCGGGATTAAATTTGAGTTTTGTAAGCTGATTGGTAATCATTTCTACAACCATAGGACATACTTCTTTAAAGACACTTCTACCATTTTGTCTAAACATCACTTCATCACCTCTGTTTAAATCATCAGTTCTATTCATATAGCTAAAATCACTTCTTATATTATTTGAAAATTGAGTAACAAGTTCTCTATCTTTAATTTGAAATACATCTTTTGGGTTGTCAAGATTTCCCTGAACAATAGTTGCCACACACGCGTCCCCAAAAATAAAATGACTATCTCTGATTTTGAAATCATTTCCTGGAGATGTTAATTCTGGATTAATGACAAGAATTGTTGAGGCTAAACCAGAAGCTATATCACTATAAGCATTACTGATGGCAAAAGTAGTCGAGGAGCAACCAACCAACATATCATAAGCATATCCATCAACACCAAGAGCTTCTTGGATTTCAATTGCAATAGCTGGATAATTTCTGGCTGAATGAGATGTACCCAAAATAATCCCATCTATAACATCTGCAGTAATGCCAGCATTTGCAATAGCTTTCTTTGCCGATTCAATTCCCATTTCTGCAAGAATTGAGGTATTGTCAGGTAACTCCGCTCTAGTCCTGGGTTTCATTCTATTTGGATCTAAACAATTATCTTTATCATATAGGTACCTCGTTTTAATACCAGAAGCTTTTTCAATAAATTCTGAGCTTGAGGGAGCTAAAGCTTCCAAAGATCCAGCAGAAATAGCTTCTGCATTTTCTGAGTTATAGTTATCAACATAGGTGTTATATGAGTTAACAACCTCATCATTGGTAGTTAAACCATCTTCAGGTATCCAAAATCCAGTACCGGAAATATATATATTTTGCATTTTTCCTATAAAAAAGTGATTATATTTTATAACTTTATGGAAAAAATATCAGTCAAAATTGATCACAAAGAATTATCTGTCAATTTTTGGAAAACCTCTCATGAAAATCTAAGAGGTATTTTTTTTATCCATCACGGCATGGCAGAGCATATTGACAGATATAAATCATTTGCTGAAAAACTGAACTCTTTCGGATTCCATGTTGTTGGACATAATCATCTGGGTCATGGAAATAACAAGGAAAATGGCGAAGGAGTCTTTGCAGAATCCAGCGGCTGGAAGAAAGTTTGCAATGAAGCTTGCATGGTGAATGAATATTTTCACGATCTTTATCCAGATATTCCTGCATTTGTATTTGGACATAGCATGGGAGCTTTTATAACTATTTCTTCATTAAGAAGGATAAAAAATTTAAAAGGTATTTTCCTAACAGGAACTTTTCTTCCATCAAAAGGTCAAATGTTTTTTATGAAAATACTTTTATATTTAGAAAAAATACTTTTTAAAACTAACGAAAATAGCAAGGTACATAAAATAAATTTTCAAAGGTTGAATTCTTTTTTTAAAAATCCCAGAACTGATTTTGATTGGCTTGCCAAAGATATAAATGTTGTTAATAAGTATATTGATGATCCTAATTGTGGATTTAATTGCTCAAACTCTCTGTGGTTGGACTTTNTTTACGGCGGAGAATTAGTTTTGATGGATGATACTTTTCTTAATCTTAATGATGATATCAAGGTTTTCTTGGCTGGAGGTGCTGATGATCCATGTATTGTTAATGGAGGTGGTATTGATGGTTTATATGATCATTTGCAAAAAAGATTTAATAATGTTTCTATAAAAAAATTTAAAGGGATGAGACANGANATACAAAATGAGCAATGTAAAGATGAATTACTTNCATTAATGGAAAGCTTTATAAGTAATGAATAGANCTATACTTTTATCAACTTTCTTTCTTTTTAGTTGTTCANCAAATGANAANNCTATANAAGAACATANTATTCTTCATGANGNCNNAATGNGAACTTTTTANACTTATGTTCCTTCAAATATAGATAAAGAGATGACTCTGGTTGTAGGCCTGCATGGATATACAGGTAACGCTAAAACTTTTATAAGAAAGGGTGATGCAGATTTTAATAATTTCTTAGAAATTAATAATTTCATTGGTGCTTATCCTGAAGGTAAATCTTTCTATGCTAATGGCAGGAGATTTAGTTCATGGAATGATTTAGCTGGATCAATTGGTCAAGGTCCTAAGGGTGATATTTGTGACATTGATAGAGATTACTATCCATATCCTCCCGACTGCGTTAATCCGCATAGATGTTCATGGGCAAGTTGTGGAGACGATATTGGCTTTGTAGAAAAAGTTATAGATTATCATAAGAATCAATATGACATTAAATCAGTTATTGTTATTGGCATGAGTAATGGTGGGATGCTTGCTCAAGCAATTGGATGCAAGCTTACTGATAAAGTTGATGCAATTATTAACATTGAAGGAATGCAAGCTTTAGGAATGAGTTGTATCCCAAAAAAACCCTTAACAATGGTTATCTATGGTGCAAAAAACGATACTACAGTGCCACCTGAGGATATTTTAGCCTCCGATGGTTATTTCTATGAACCAATGAAAAATACAGTAAATGATTGGAAAAATGCTTTTAATTGTTCTGATTCAACAAAAAAACAAATATCAAACCCGACTGAAATTTCTGAGGAGCATTTTTATAATTGTGATGGTGGAGTGACCATCACTTCTATTCTGGATCATAATAATGATCATGACTGGCCTAAACCTTATAAATGGGGCATAAATCTTTTATTTGCTCCCTTACTTAACTAATTTAACCCTTTGATGCTATAATTTTTNTGTGTTTATTTAGTTTTTTGCATATTTTGCAAAGGGGGGAAAGTTATGAACACAAACAAAGTCATTCTTAAACCGCTTTTTCAAAAAAAAGCTGATCCATTAACACTGCTTTTGAAAGATATCTTTAAAGATAATCGTAACGCAATGTCCTATTTAGGAGCTTTATCTATTGGCCTTGGGTTTTCTCAAACTGATTCAGCTTTTGCAGAAGAGGATGTTGAAGAAGTAGTTGTTACTGCCTCNAAAAGAGAAGCAAATCTTCAGGATTTACCTATGGCAGTTCAGGCAATTACATCTGAAGAGCTAGAAGCAAAAAACATATCTGATTTTAACGACATTGCTAATCTTGTTCCAAGTATTACCGTGGATGATAGCGGAAGTGGTAATTCATATTTTTATATTCGTGGTGTTTCAGATGGCGGCTTTGGAAACAGAGCAGGTGCTCAAGCGTCAACAGCTTTATATATAGATGAGCAACCTTTATCAACAATTGGAGGTAACCCCGACCTTCATGTATACGATATAGAGAGAGTTGAAATATTAACTGGTCCTCAAGGAACACTTTATGGTTCATCTTCACAAGCAGGTACAGTAAGAATTATTACAAAGAAACCTAATCCAGATGAGATTGATGTTGGTTTTGATTTGGAATATGGCGATGTTCATGATGGAACTCCAGATAGATCTTTAGAAACATTTGTAAACATTCCCCTTGGATTTATTGATGAATCAATGAGTTCTGCTGCATTGAGAGTTAGCATGTATGATCTCCATGGTGGTGGATGGCTTGATAATGTTGAAACAACTCAAACATTTACTTATTTAGGTACTCATTCAAACTCAGATTATATCGATCTTAAAAAAGACTATAACTCAAGTGATAAAAAAGGACATCGTGTTAGATTTTCTAATGAATTTGATAGTGGCTTAAATCTAGACATATCATTTTTAAAACAAGAGTATTTTAATAATGGATCATGGGAGTCAGATGTAGCAGAAGGAGCTAGAAAAGTTTCAAGATATACTCCAGAAACTTTTGAAGACAATTTTGAGCAAGCCTCTCTTACTCTTTCAGGCGCATTAACAGATAATATTGATTTTACCTTTACAAGCTCAATGTTCGACAGAGATATTGCTTACACTTATGACTATACACAGTATGTTTACTACTATGGTTATGACTATTATGCTGCATATTATTATGACTATGATTATTATGCATCAACTGACCCAAGAGTTTTTTATACTCAGTTTGACGAGTTTGAAAGATCTTCAAATGAATTTAGAATTCAATCTGTAACAGATTCTGGTTATCAGTGGATTTTAGGAGCATTCCATGAAGAAAATGATCATGAGTATCAAACTTATTATGATTGGACTGGACAATTATCACCATCATTAACAGTTGTTGATAATAGATGGTGGGCTCAAGATAATGTTAGATCTGACAAACAGAAAGCAGTATTTGGTGAGGTAACTGTTCCAGTTTCTGATAAAACTGATTTAACAGTAGGCTTTAGAAAATATGAAACAGAAAACGTTTTTGATGCANAAGATGGATATTTTGGCTATTACGAACCNGAACNAAATCTAGGATTTGTAGGAAGAACAAATGTTTATGAGTTCGAAGATAGTGGTGTAGCNCCGAAATTTAATTTATCTCATAAGCCTAATGATGATCTATTAGTTTATGCAACTTATTCAGAAGGATTTAGACCAAGTGGGATTAACAGGACTACAGGAAGGACTGCTGAACTAGTTCCAGATACTTACAGTTCAGACCTTTTGAGAAATTTGGAATTTGGTTGGAAATCTTCTCTTGCTGATGGAAAAGTTACACTTAATGGACTTGTTTACCATATGAATTGGGAGGACTATCAGTCTACGAGATATGTTTACAATCTTCTAACAGTTGCTTATGTTGATAATGTTGGTATGGCAACTGTTCAAGGAGCTGAAGTGGCATCTTATTTCAATATTTCAGACTCTTTCTCAATGTCACTTATGGCAAATTTCAATGATCCAACTATGGATGATGATATAGTCGATGCTGGAGGAACAGTTCTTGGTAATAAAGGAAATACTCTCGCATATGTTCCTGAGAAAAGATTTATTCTTACAATGGATAAAGACTTTACACTCGCTGGGAAACCCGCTTACTTTAGCTTAGATTCCTCTTATACAGGAAGAAGATGGGCAGATGAAACCAATACCACACCTATGCAATCATACTCGATGATGAATGTCAGAACAGGTATGGATTTTGGTGGTGGAGTTTCAGGAGAGTTGTTTATAAATAATGCCAATGATACAAGGCCTGTACTTGGACTTTATGATGATTTTGGTGATCAGAGACTAACAAGCTCTCAACCAAGAGTTATTGGTATAAGAATTAGATATAAGTATTAAATATATCTTCTAGAGATTCANTTAAGAATCTTTGGATCTTCAAAAAATGGAAAGTGTGCAACACCTTCCATTTTTTTTAGATGAGCACTGCCAAACATATTTATCATCTCATCTATCTTCTTTTCTGATACAAGTTTATCCATTTCACCAATAAGTATATTGATATTTTTTATAGACTTGATATTAGTATCATCCATTCTATAGTTCATACAGGCATTCATATCAACTGATAAGATGTCTTTAGAAACTTGATTGAAGAGTTTCTTCAATCCAAAAAGAGCTATCTCTCTATCTGGATCATTTATCTCTTTAGAGCCATAAGGACTGTTTACTTTCCCATCTGTTTTTTTATAAAAACTACTTCCCATGGCCCCGAAAGTCTTTTTGGGCTTTTCAGTCTCTGGTAGTTTATGTATTCCATACTTTGTAAGAAAATCTGCTGCGCCATCTAAATTTCTAGATGAACCATCTAGCAGAGCCGAGCCAACAAAGAGAGGATATTGACAATTAATTAAGGTAACACTTTTTAAAATCCCGCTTATAGAAACAGCTAATTCCATTGCTACAAGTCCACCCATGCTATGTCCACATAAATGGATACCTGAAATGTCAATCTCGCTAATGCAGTTGGAAATGAAATTTGCATACTCCTCTATACTTTTTGCACCAGTTGGTGTCGATCCTCCATGCCCTGGTAAATCAATTGATAATACTTTGTTATAAATTTTTGGATTTGGTGTTATTAAATCTGCTACTCTATGATCCATTCCTGCACCAGGTATAAATATAACTATTTCTTTCTCTAAATTAAGAGAGTCTAAATTATGAATATAGGCTGTTCCTGAATTAGTTTTTAAAAACATTTTTAGAGATATAGATAATCATAAGAATATAAATTACTATCAAAGGAACAGATGATAGAACTAAAATATATTTGATACTATCAATTCCTTCAAGTGACATTATTAAAATTGGTTGAACTATCAACAAAAAAGCAAAAATAATTCTTAGTATTTTGGTAGGACGTTTTGAAGCATGCTTCATTGCTGTTGAAGCTAAAACATATGAACATGAATCATAAGTTGTACAGAGAAATATAGTAGCTATGAAAGCATATAAAATAATTAAAAAATATCCTCCTGGAAGAGTTAACAACGCTTCAAGAGCAATTCTTCCACTTGGAATAGTCTTCACCATTTCTGGAATATCCATAATTCCTCTTTCATATAGATTCAATGTCAGTCCACCCAGTACATAAAAATGAATAAAAGTTGCAAATGAGCCTATAAATATTGTTCCAAGTATCATCTGTCTTATAGTTTTACCATTTGAAATTTGCAGTATGAAAGTTCCAACAAATGGAGCTAAAGCCATCCACCAAGCCCAATAAAATACTGTCCAACTTTGGGCAAATGAACTTTCAGAAAAAAAACTCATCTGTAGATATTTTTCTAACATAAAACCTGTTGATTCAATTGTGTTAGTTAATATGTATTTTGTTGGCCCAAGCACGATTACTATTAAAAGTAATATAAGAACTAAAATGACATTTAAGTTACTTAGTCTTTTTATACCACCCTCAAGACCCTTATAAACACTAGTTCCAAAAATACTAAGACAAATAAGTAAAACAATAATTTGAAAGGAGAACGAGTTTTCAATACCTATCAAATATGAGGTCATCTCAGCAATTACAGGAAAAGATACTCCCATTCCAACACCGGCACCTGCAAGAATTGCTAAAATAAAGACAATATCAAAAATATTTTTGATAATTTGTTTAAGAAAACTGTTGCCACTCACCAAAATACCACCAAAGGATAGTTGAACTTGAGGATTGTTTAATATTGCAAGAGTAAAAGCAACTCCTGGAAGAGCATATAATGCCCAACCTACAAAACCCCAATGAAATAAAGGATAAGCTTGACTATATTCAATAATTTCTGGTGATGAAAGATTAAGACCAAATGGTCTAGAGTTCATGGTTTGCGCCCACTCAACAGGTGATGCCCACAAGATAGATGCACCCATTCCGGCAACAAACATCATTGCTCCCCATGAAAGGTTGTTAAAAATTGGACGTTCACTCAATAAAATTCTCTTTGATCCTATTGGAAGAATACATAATATAAATAAAAAAATTACTACAGCAAAAGCACCTAGTTCATATATATTTTCAAGTTTAATACTTGCTGATTGATATAAATATCCCAGCGTGTCTGTTGATTGATCAACATCGATTAGAACATACAAAGAGATAAGAAATGAGAGTAAAATAGGAATAATTATTAGTGAAGGATTCCAATCTTTATTTTTTAGAAAATTTCTTTTAATCATATGAATAAAAATAATTCTGTAGAGATAGCATACCAGAATGCTAAAGACTTAATTGATAAAAAAGATTACATTACGGCTTCTGAACAATTAAATGAGATTTTAAAAGTTTTTCCAAATGAGCTCAATTCAATATATTTATTAATTGATTGTTATATAAAATTAAGCAATCCACTTAAAGCATTAGAATTTACTCATTTAGCTTTAAATGTAAAGAACAATGATAAAAAACTTTTGCAATTAGAGATTAGGTTAAATGAATATCTTGAAAGAGATTCAGAATCTATACACCTTTTAAAGATCTTTATTGATAAGTTTTCTGATCTAAGTGCTCTAAAGCATTTATCTAATTTGCTTGTGAAGCAAGATAAATCAGATGAAGCTGATGAGTTAATAAAAGATTTCTTCGAGAATAATGAGGATTATGGTCTTTTGTACAAAGGAGTAAGGCATCTTCATGCATCAAGATATAGAAAAGCTGAGGATGCATTTAAAAAAGTACTTATGGAGGATGAAAATAATATTGATGCATTGAGGTTTATGGGAATTCTTGCGTTTAAATCTGGAAATCATGATATTGCAGAGGCCGTTCTTACCAAAGCACTGAAATTAGACCCAACTTATAGCCTAGTATGGGCAAATCTAGCCCAAGTATTTAGCGTAACTGGTCAACTTGATAAAGCAAAGAAATCATTTAAAAACATTCTAAATATGGACCCAAAAAATGGATTGATTTGGGCTGAATATGGAACTGTGTTAACCAAGTTAGCTAATTATAGAGAAGGAAGAGATGCTTATTTAAAAGCACTGGAATTCAAGCCCGACAGCCCTAGGGTTCATTTAAGCTTAGGCCATGTTTATAAAACAATGGGAGAAATAAACGCTTCTATTAATTCATACAAAAATACGATTATTCAGAATAATCTCTCTGGTGAAGCTTATTGGAGTTTAGCAAATCTAAAGACTTATTCTTTTTCAGAAAATGAAATTAAAGATATGGAAGAAACTTTAAAGGGTGATATGTCAGATATAGAAAGATCGCAAATGCATTTTGCCCTTGGAAAAGCTTATGAAGTAAAAAAAGATTTTGATAGATCCTTTAGAAATTATTATGAGGGAAATAAAGTAAAAAAAGGTCTCATTAAGTATTCATCGGATGATACAAGTTACAACACTAAAAGAATATTAGACTTCTTTAGTAAAGAGAATATTAATAATCTTTCAAAGTCATCAACAAATAATCCAGATCCAATATTTGTTTTAGGAATGCCTAGGTCCGGATCAACATTAGTTGATCAAATTATTTCATCACATAGTAAAGTGGATGGCACACAAGAATTACCCAATATCATAAAGATTGCAGCTGAATTAAATAATGATAAGCAAAATAGTTATCCAGAAGTGCTCAAAGAGCTAGATGATTTAAAGATCAGCAGACTTGGTAAAGACTATATATCAGAAACTACTTGGGCAAGAGATAATGCACCTTTCTTTATTGATAAGATGCCTAATAATTTTATTCATATAGGGTTAATTAAAACAATTTTACCTAATGCAAAAATTATTGATACAAGAAGAGATCCAATGGATACATGCTTCAGTTGTTTTAAACAATTTTTTGCAAGAGGCCAGCTATTTACTTATAGCATGGAAGATTTAGGAAATTATTATACTGATTATATAAGGGCAATGAATCATTGGCATAAGGTTTATGGAAAAGATATTTTCACTGTTCACTACGACGATGTTATCAACAAAACAGAAGAAACTATTCGAGAGCTAATAGATTATTGTAATTTACCATTTGAACAAGAATGCCTAGAGTTCTATAAATCTTCTAGACCAGTCAAAACTCCAAGCGCTGAGCAAGTTAGACAACCAATATATAAATCTGGTCTTAATTATTGGAAAAACTATGAAAAACATCTTTTGCCTCTAAAGAAAATAATAGATGAAATTAATTAAAAATAAATTTAAATATCCTGATCTTCAAAGAGTAGAAAATGAACTTGGAAGGTTTTATTTAGATTCAAAAGGTCAAGAAGTTCCATCAGTTACCAATGTCCTGTCTTCAACATCTGATCAGTCTGGTATTGATGAGTGGAAAAGAAGAGTAGGGCATGAAGAGGCTGAGAGAATTTTGCATGAGAGCACATCAATTGGCTCAAATGTTCATAATGCACTTGAAAACTACCTACAGGATAAAGAATGGGAAATAGTTAATGATGGCTCTTATATTTCCAAAACTTCAATCCTTATTCTCAAGACTTTTATAAATAATTTAGTAAATGATATTGATGAAGTTTGGGGTCTTGAATCAGGCTTAATCTTAGATGGGCTTTATGCTGGGACAGCTGACTGTATTGGTGTCTATAATGGGAAAGAATCTTTAATTGATTTTAAAACTGCAAAGAAAGTTAAACCTAAAGAATGGATTGAAGACTACTTCTTACAATGTGCTGCATATGCTAATGCACATAATGTAATGTACGATACTAAGATAGAACAAATAGTAATATTGATGGTTGATCGTAACCAAGAATATAAAAAGTTTATTGTAAATAATCGTGAATTTGATCATTATACAAATAAGTGGAAACAAAGACTTATAAAATTCCATAATGAAGTCTTTAAATAAATATGAAAACTGAAAAAAATATAGTTGCCATTGGCGGTGGTGGATTCGGAAGAACAGTAAAAGATTTGAGGATAGAAGAATATATTTTAAGTCTATCAAAAAAAGAAAAACCTAATATATGCTTCATACCAACCGCAACTGGCGATAACGATTCCTATAAGGTTAATTATTATGATGTTTTTACAAAATTTAATTGTAATCCAACTCATATAGATTTTTTTAAAAGAACAATTGATTTATCTTCCCATATTCCAAAACAAGACATTATTTTTGTAGGTGGTGGCAATACAAAAAGCATGCTTGCTGTATGGAAAGATTGGGGCCTTGACGAATTATTAAGAAATGCTTATGAAAGTGGCACAGTAATGAGTGGAGTTAGCGCAGGCGCAATCTGTTGGTTTGAAAAAGGTATAACTGATTCTTGGGCTTATGACTTAGCAGTGATGGATTGTTTAGGTTTTGTCACTGGTGTTTGTTGTCCCCATTACGATGAAGAGCCTGCAAGAAGACCTTTTGTGAAAAAAGCTCTTAACGAGAGTCTTATTGACCATTGTTTGAGTGTTGAGGGTAATTGTGCCCTTCATTTAAAAGATGATATACCTTTTAGAGCAATAAACTTTGGTAATAATAAAAATGCCTATACAACATCTCTGAAAGATGGAAAGGTTTCTGAAGTTGCATTTAAGAGAATAGATCTTTAGTTATCTCTAATCTTTATTTGACTTTCAAAATCTATTTGTATTTGTGGCTTATTATTGAAAGTTGTTATTACACCTGAAATACATATATTTTTCTTTTTATACTTCTTGTCAGGTCTGCCATCAAAATTATCTTTATTAGATGAATACCATATTAGCCCAGTAAAAGTATGGTTTGGATATTCGCGTCCCATATTAAGGTATATCCTTTGGGAGGATGTATTTGCATTGATATATGTCGATTGAACTTTCCCACATACTGTTCTTAATTTACCAACATTTTGTATAGCAGCAGTATGAGGAATTTCGATAAGATCATATGCTAATAGAGAAAAGGGGAGTAGAGCAATTAATAGGTAATTTACATTTTTCATCATTTAATTATAGATAAAAAAAAGCCCGGTATGAAACCGGGCTTTAACATTTAGGGTTATAAATTAGAAGTTAATGCCAAAAGAAACTCCATATGTTCTTGGAGCTCCAACCATAGCATTTAACACACTTCCTTCTACCTCAGAACCTCTATCAATACTGATGAGATGTCTATCGTTAGCTAGGTTCTTAGCATACATACCTACGTACCAATCACCATTATTTGGGCGATAAGTNGTAATTGCGTCAAAGTAGGTTTGCTCAGGAATACTAGCTCTTTCAGAATTGAAGAGGTCTTGATATTGCTGTCCTTTTCTTGCAAAGGAAACTCTCATATCAAGAGCACCATTGTCAGTCATCATTGTATGATTCAATGCAATGTTGTAATCAAGTTCACTTGTAGAAGGCATTCTGTTTCCAGTTAAATCCTGTCTTACAACTTGAGCAAATCCAGGATTACCAATAATGGCTGGATTAACCACAAATACACCCTGACATTTAGCAACTAGCCCTTCAGCAAATAGTCCCCAGTTACAGAATGGTGTTTGAACACCAGCTCCAGCAAGGCCTGCGTATAATGCACCAGCAGTCGGCGCACCAACTAATAGAGCAAGATCAGCTTCACTTGTGGCTAGGAAAGATGGATTACCACTTGATAGGTTAAATGGATTAGCTGGGTCATATAGACTTTCATTACCAATTTCCGAATCAAGCGCAAATACATTGATATCAAGTGAAGTATTTTCACCTAATAAATACTTAGATTGAACTTCAAGTCCAGTATGTGTGTAGTCAATTGTATTAGTTATAGCACTAGTTCCATAAATCATTGAGTTATGTGCATCATCAGAAGTATGCTCAAACAAAGTGGCATTTAATAAAACTCTACCACCAGCAAGAGTNCTTCTTAATCCAANNTCTATATTAGTNGAATCAGTAGCATTGTANGGAAGNACATCTCCACTTTCATTTGGAGAGTTACCTCCAGGCTTATTACCTGTAGAAACTAATCCATACACCATCACGTCATCGTTGATAGCTTTTTGAATAGAGATTTTTCCAGTTACAGCATCATTTTCAGCAGTACCACCTGCGAATCCGCAGTCTAATGATTTTACAAATGCACCACCAGCAGCTCTTGCACAAGCAGCGGATAATGCACCACCAGCAGTAGCATCACCTAATGTATTTAAGAGTTGGAAATAGTTAGAGTTTTCATCATATCTTAATCCAACTGTTAACTTAGTTGTATCATCTAAATCATAGTAAACTTCACCATACATAGATGAACTTTCTTGATCTCCATGTTCTGAATTAATTAAACCTCTTAGCTCTAGAGGTAAAATTGATTGCATGTAACCAGGACCAAAAGGTGATGGTTGTCCTGTTGCAGGATTTATACCACCAGCATTAAGCGCTGAAATTGTACCGACAATTTGAGCAACCATTTGATCTAAAGATATTGCACCTACTGCAACACTAGGATATAAGCTTGAAACTAAATTACCTAAAGTAGCCCAGAATGTAACACCACCATATCCATCTAACTGCCCACCAAATATTAAGTCGCTATATGGATGCTGTCTAAAGTCACCATTCATAACATATCCTTCTGTCATAACTTGATAATCATTAGAATATTTTGAAGTATACATATATGCACCTAAAGTATAGTTAAGAGGACCATCGTTATCTGAAATCCAGTTAACTTCAAATTGCTGTCTGTCCTCATCTGCAGTTGAGCACTCAATATTACTTGGCGCACCTGTAGATTGGACACCTACACAGTCATATTCAAGATCAGCTGTAAATGGAATATTTAAAGTAGTGTTGAAAGCTGTCTGCGGAGAAACAGATTTATCATTATCATCAACGTGATTGTAATCTCTCATTCCATAAGTATATTTAACTTTCAAATCACCATTTTCTCTTGTATTGATCCATTCAACAGTGGTATGTGTTAGGTTTTGACTTCTTCTAGGATCGATATCTAAATAGATTTCGTTAAGATCATCTGAAGCTAATGCACCAGCATATGTATCTGTCATTTTGCTTGGTTGCATAAATGTTAANGTTGCAAAACCAGCTGCGAGCGTNCCAGCAGGGTGAGCACTTCGGTTATAGTCTCCTCTAACCGTTGGATCACAACCGAGAAATTCAACTCTTGAGCAATATCTACTTGCCCAATTCAATCTTGAATCCTCAAAATCATGTTCTTCATGAGTGAACTGGATGGTGTTGGAAGCATCCATATCATAATCTAAAGATATTCTGAAGGAAGTAGCATCTCTATCATCAATATCTGTACCAAGATTAAGATTCTTGATTGTACCGTCTTGTGAATATGAACCATAGGCGATCCTTGCTGCAACATTATCTGTTATAGGCATATTTACTGCAGTTGAAATTCTAGTTTGACCAAGAGTACCGTAGTCCATCTTTGCATAACCTGTAGTATCACCAGTAGGTCTAGCAGTAATAAGATTAATAAGTCCACCAGTTACATTTCTTCCATACAATGTACCTTGTGGTCCAGAAAGAATTTCAATCCTTTCAGCGTCTAGAAATCCAATATCACTGAAAGCAGATGGGCTAAGTGTATGGCCATTAATAGCAGTTTGCACTGAGCTCACACTCGAAGCACCAATTGCTTCTGTTGCACTACCTCTAATACCGATAAAGTAACCAGCACCAATCGTAGGAGCAAATGTCAGACCTGGTGTCAATTCACCAAGATCATACATTTCAGTAACCTGTTGAGCTTCCAAATCTTCACTTGTTAAAGCTTGAGCTGAAAGAGCAACATCCTGAAGTGATTCCTCTCTTCTTGTAGCTGTAACAACAACTTCCTCAACCTCAACTTCTTGAGCAGAAACGTCATTAAAGCTTGTAAATATAGCAGTCGCCAGAAAAGCGAATGCAATTCTCTTAAAATTATCCATAATTTATCCCCCTTAATGTTTGAAATAAGTAATTAACTATGCGATATATGCATATAATATATCTATAAATGGCTAAAAGCCAATAATATGTCGGCTTTTTATTAATAGCTTTGACACAATAAAAAGGGCAAAAAATGAACATTTTAGATGCAATTAGAGATCGTCAATCAATAAGATCCTTTAAAAAGGAACCAATTGAGAGAGAAATAATTGAAAAAATTCTTAATTTTGCAAAATTTGCTCCCTCAGGCGGTAATACACAGCCTTGGAAAGTATATGTTTTGAATTCCGAGATTATGGAAAATTTAGAAAAAGCCGTCTTGGATAACATAGATAATGGGGTAAGTGAGAAACCTAATTTTAATATTTACCCTCAGCCAATGTCTGATCACCTAAAAGAAAGAGTTAAGGAGTGTGGAAAACTTATGTACGGGGCTCTGAAAATTGAAAAAGACGATATTGAGGGAAGATTAGATCAATTAAAGCGAAATTTTTCTTTTTTTGGAGCACCAATTGGGATGATCATTACTGTAGAAAAAGAAGTTGATCTCAACGGATGGGGCCATGTTGGACATTTTATTCAAAACATTTGTCTAGCATCTATGGAATTTGGCCTTGGAACATGTTTGCAGGAAAGTTGGTCAATGTATCCAGAAACAGTCAAAAATACTTTGCAATTCAATGATTCTGAGATTTTGTGGTGTGGAATTGCATTAGGATATCCAGATGACACTCATCCTATAAATAATTATCGAACTTCAAGGGAAGAGGTAAATAAATTTACAAAATTCTTCTAGAGATAGTTTGACGATATTTGTCAAGTATTGAAATAGTAATTTTTAACAAAATTTGAATTTGATATAAGTATTGGCTATATTTAATTCGTTATTCTCAAATTGAGTCACCTTTCTAGGTGTTTTAATAGGGGGACAATGTTGAAATTTCAATATTAAACTTAGAGGAGGTTTAAATGGAATACTCACTAGCACAAGACGACTTTGTCGGTATTTCTTTTTGGCTTGCTACAGCAATTATGCTTGCTTCTACTGTTTTCTTTCTTGCTGAAAGAGATAGTGTAAGAGGTAAGTGGAAAACTTCATTGACTGTTGCTGCTTTAGTTACAGGTGTAGCTTTCTGGCATTATCTCTATATGAGAGGTGTTTGGATTACTACTGGAGATTCTCCAACTGTATACAGATATATTGACTGGTTGATTACTGTTCCACTTCAAATAGTGGAGTTCTACCTCATCCTTGCAGCTGTTACTAGCGTAAGCGCAAGCTTATTCTGGAAACTGCTNGTTGGTTCACTNGTTATGTTAATNGGTGGATACATGGGTGAAGCTGGNTACNTNGNAAAAATGCCTGNATTCATANTNGGTATGNTTGGTTGGGCTTANATTATTTACTTGATNTTCNNTGGCGAAGCTGCCAACGTNAATGCNTCAAGTGGNAATGCAGCCTCACAAATGGCTTTTAAATCTATTAGAATGATTGTTCTTGTAGGTTGGGCTATTTATCCTATCGGTTATCTAATGGGTAGTTCTGAAGCTCTGAACATTATTTACAACTTAGCAGACTTAGTTAATAAGACTGCATTTGGTGTTGTAATTTGGGCAGCAGCAGTATCAGACTCTTAATTTAAGATTTCTGAAAAAAAACCCGGGCTTGTCCTGGGTTTTTTTATGCCTTAAGTATTTCTCTCGATGAATTTTTACCTGGAAGTCCTGTTACACCACCACCAGGATGACTTCCTGAACCACAGATAAAAAGATCTTTTACAGGAGTTTTATAATCTCCATAATTGAAAACCGGTCTAGCTGCCCACATTTGATCAAGTGACATTACTCCATGCATTATATCGCCACCCAAGAGTCCTAGTTTTTCCTCAAGATCTAAAGGAGATAGCATAGACATTCCTAAAATAGAATCTTTAAAATTTGGGGCAAAGCGATTAACAGTTTCGATGATTGTATCTGCTGCAGCATGTTTCTTATCGTGCCAGGATCTATTGTCAGGAAGTGTTGGTGCAAATTGTTGACAAAATAAAGAGGCAACATGTTTTCCTTCAGGTGCAAGACTAGAATCAACGGTCGATGGTATTAGCATCTCAACAATTGGATTTTTTGACCATCCATACTGTTTAGCATCAGTGAAAGCCTTATCCATATATGTTAAGGAAGGTGCAATTATAATTCCAGATTTATGATGCTCACTGACTTCCTTTCCACGAAGGCAATTAAAATCTGGAAGCTCAGAAAGAGCAACATTCATTCTAAATGTTCCTGAACCGCATTTGTAATTGAGTATTTTTCTGCGATATTCTTGATTAACTTCATCTCTATCAACTAGTTTCTTGAATAGTAGTTTTGGATTTAGATTAGAAATAACTTTATCAGCAAATACTTCTGATCCATCCTTAAGCATAACTCCTATTGCTTTATTATTTTTGATAAGAACTTTTTCTACAGCAGCATTCGTAGAAATTTCTACCCCTTTTTTTTCACAAATATCTTTCATTAATTGTGTAATAGATCCCATTCCGCCAACAGCATGTCCCCATGCTCCTTTTTCGCCATCAACTTCTCCAAACACGTGATGCAAAAGAACATATGCAGATCCAGGTGTTTCTGGACTTGCATAATTTCCAACAATTGAATCAAAACCAAAGCACGCTTTTATATGATCATTTTCGAACCAACCATCTAAAAAATCTTTAGCGCTTTTAGTAAATAGATTAAATAAGTCCTCTTGAAGTTCATTTGTTTTTCTGGCAATCGGAGCAAGATCAAAAATTGTTTTAGCAATATTTATATATCCGCCTTTTAAATTTAGAGGAGTCTTTGTAGTTAAGTCTCTTAACACATCAGCAACATTTTCTATTCGTCTGTAATATTCAGGAAGAATTTCTGCATCATGATTTGAGAACTTACGAAATTGCTTTTGTGTCTTCTCAATCGATCCTCCAACTTTAAGAAAATTATTGTCATCAACAGGAAGGAAATTTGATATAGGGCGTTTAACTATCTCAAGACCATTTTCTTTAAGACGCATATCTTTAATAACTTCCGGATTAAGAAGGCTTACTGTGTAACTTGCTGTTGAGTTTCTAAAGCCTGGATGAAATTCCTCTGTNACAGCAGCTCCNCCAACAATATTTCTTCTTTCTAAAACCTTTACCTTAAGTCCAGCCTTTGCCAAATAGAAAGAACAAACTAACCCATTATGGCCGCCACCAATGATTACAGCATCATAGTTATCTTTCGCCATTTAATTTTGTGTNCTTACATGTTTAGCNATGGATCTAAACATGGCTACATGCATATCTTTAGACATTTGTAGCTCTGATGTATATTTGTAATTCGATGATGTTTTAGCTATTAACACTTCTGTTAACGGGTCAATATAGATGTACTGATTATAAACACCAGAAGCAGTAAAATCTGTATCAGGGAATCCAGGAACCCACCATTGATATCCATAACCCCAAGGATTTGAGGATGTATCTCTTTCTCCAGGAACAAGATGATCGCCATCAGTTTTATGAGAATCGATTATCCATTGTTCAGAGAGTATTTGTTTGTCTTCCCATCTTCCTTTTTGAAGATATAAAAGACCAAATTTTGCATAATCTCTCAAAGTTGCATTGAGACCTCCAAGAGCCAGTTCATCACCAACATCATCTAGAATAAAATATGCGGAGTCTTCCATGCCAAGAGGATTCCAGATTTTTTCATATAGATATTCAGATATGGATTTTTTTGTAACCTCTTGTAAAAGAAAACCTAAAACTTGGGTATTAATGCTTACATAATGCATAAAGGATCCAGGAGTTTTTTCCCTTGTTAAGGTTTTTGAGAAGTCTCGCATTGAAGTGCCTGTTGCNATAGCTCTTCCAAAGCGATTTATATCTGAATTAGGATCTGCATAGTCCTCATTAAATAGAACTCCTGTGGACATTTGAAGAATATCCTTAATAGATACTCCCTCATAGCCAGTATTCTCAAAATCANCAAGATATTTTGTGATTGGGTCATTTAACGAATCTATCAATCCTTCTTCATATGCAATACCAACAAGCGCCGAGACAAATGATTTTGCAACTGACCATGAAATATGTTTTTTGTTTTCATTATTTCCAAGCCAATATTTTTCATAAACTATCTTATCTTTATGAATAACAATCATTCCATCNGACCAAAAGTAATCTAAATATTCTTCAAGATTTTTTTCTTNACCATCAAACAAAAAAGTTTCCGGTAAAGTTTGAATATTTTTCTCAAAAGGTTTTGGATTTTCTGAGGCATTAATATTTCTTGAGGGAAATATTTTGTCCATATTTACAAAGTTATAAACAATTTTTTCTTTGTCATATAAAGTTTTTACTTTATGGACTCTTAAGGCTTTTGGAAAAATAAAAATAGAGACAATTACTACAAGAAAAAGGATTACGTAGATAAGAATTTTCATTATTTTTTTTATGTTCTTGATAAGTATAAATTATGTATAATTCACTTACATCATTTAAGGAAAATAAAATTGTCTAGACCAAACAGCTTGACAGAAAAACTATCAAAGAAAGATAAAGATTTTCTCTTTCATCCAAACACTAATCTTATTGCGCATCAAGATTCAGGACCTTTCATTTTAGAGAAGGGCGAAGGTATTTATGTTTATGATACTGACGGTAATAAATATATAGAAGGAATGGCAGGATTATGGTGTAACGCCCTTGGACATGGTAATCAGGAATTAGCTGATGCGGCAATGGAGCAATTTAAGAAGTTTCCCTATGGAAACTTATTTGCCTCAAAAAGTCATGAGCCTGCGATTGAGCTTGCTGAGAAATTAGTTGATTTATCACCATTTGATAAGGCAAAAGTTTTTTTTGGGAGTTCTGGCTCAGATGCCAACGATACCCAGATAAAATTATTTTGGTATATCAATAATGCTCTTGGAAAAACGAAAAGGAAGAAATTCTTATCTAGAGTTCAGGCATATCATGGAGTTACCCTAGCAACATCCTCTTTAACCGGACTTCCAACTATCCATGGTAATTTTGACTTACCACAAAATAATTTTTCACACGCTATGTCCCCAAATTATTTCATTAATAAACATGATGGTGAATCTGAAGAGTCTTTTGTTGAAAGGCTTGGTGAAGATTTAGAGAATCACATTATTAAACAAGATCCTGAAACCATTGCAGCAATGTTTGCTGAGCCTTTAATGGGAGCAGGCGGAGTTATTATCCCGCCAAAAAATTACTTCGAAACAATACAACCAATTCTTGATAAGTATGAAATACCTTTAATTGATGATGAGGTAATTTGTGGATTTGGACGAACTGGAAATGTATGGGGTGCAGATACCTTTAACATGAAACCAGTTTCAATAACTGTAGCTAAGGCTCTTTCATCATCATATCTTCCAATCAGTGCAGTCATTATTTCTGATGACTGTTATGACATTGTTGCAAAGAAAAGTGATGAGCTTGGAATTTTTGGACATGGGTATACATATTCGGGTCATCCCGTTGCATGTGCAGTTGCTGTAAAAACTCTTGAAATTTATGAAAGAGATAACATGCTTGATCATGTAAATAATGTCAGTCCTACTTTCGTAGAAAGACTAAAAAAATGCGACGAATTTGATATTGTCGGTAATACAAGAGGAATTGGTCTAATTGGGGCAATGGAATTTGTTTCAGAAAAGAACACAAATAAAGGTTTTGATAAAAAAGGTGTTGCCGGTAAGATTTTTGCTGATCATGCAAAGGATAATGGGTTAATAGTTAGAGCAATAGGTGATGTTATTGCTTTTTGTCCTCCGTTAATAATAAAAGATTCCCAAATAAATGATATGTTTGATATTGTTGAGCATTCACTTAAGAAAACTATGGATGATCTTACAGCTCAAGGACTCTTGAAATGATAGTTGGACTACCTAAAGAAATTAAAAATAATGAACATCGTGTGGGATTAACACCTAGCTCTGTAAAAGAGATTGTTGCAAACGGACATGAGGTTTTTGTTGAAAATAATTGTGGAAAAGAAATTGGTTTTACTAATGAGAAGTATGAGGAGGCCGGAGCAAAGATTCTCAATTCTCCTTCTGAAATTTATGGAAAGTCAGAGTTGATTGTAAAGGTTAAAGAACCAATGGAGTCAGAAGTAGGATATCTCAATTCAGATGTTACACTTTTTACATATTTACATTTAGCAGGAAATCCTTCATTAGCAAAAAAACTGATAAACACCGGAGTAAAAGGAATTGCATATGAGACAGTTACCAGTCCTGAAAATACTTTCCCACTTTTAGCTCCAATGAGTGCCATTGCTGGCCAAATAGCTTTTAACGTTGGAAATTATTTTTTGTTAAAACAAAATAAAGGTAGAGGAGTTCTCATTGGAACTCTCGATGGAATTAACCTCGGTTTGGTAACAATTATTGGATGTGGCGTTGCAGGAGAAGAGTCATTACAGAAAGCAATAAATAATGGAGTAGAAGTAAATTTAATTGACCTTTCTGAAGATAGACTTACGCAACTAAAATCAAAATATGGTGAAGACAATATCAACTATATTGTTTCAACTCCTGAATCTATTTCTCAATCTATAAAAGAATCAGATTTAATTTTAGGTTCTGTTTATTCGTTGGGTAAAAATGCACCAAAAGTTATCTCAGATCAAATGTTAGATTCAGTGAAGCCTGGAACAGTTATGGTAGACATATCTATTGATCAAGGAGGTTGTTTTGAAACATCGTCTCCTACAACCCATGATAATCCTACTTTTATTCATAAGGGTATAGTTCATTATTGTGTTACAAATATGCCTGGAGCTGTTCCACTTACAGCAAGTAATGCTCTCAATAGAGCCACAATTAGTTATATTCATGAGCTAACAAATAAGGGTATAGATGCTGCTTTAAATGAAAATAAGCATCTAAGAGATGGTTTAAATATAGATAATAAAGAAGTACCTAATCAATTAGTAAGAGAAGCGCTCGATTCTTTATTGAATTAGATTTAAAGCCATTAAAATTAAGCAAACAACTGATCCAAGCCATGCAATAGTTCTGTATGGATTGAGTTTATAGGCATATAAAAATAAATATATAACTCTCAATATAATCCATGCCAGTCCGAAAGATGTTGAATCCACATTCGTTACTATTGATAGGACAGCACATGCAAAAAACACTGGCAAACTTTCTTGCAGGTTCTTTGTTGCGGAGTGAATTCTTCCAACGTAACTAGGAATATTTGGATCTTTATCAAGGCGAACTTGGATAGGAGAGAAATCACGATGATTTTTGAAGGTTAGTATTTTTGGTAATGCCAAATGTATGAAATACAACAGCATGGTTGAAAGAACAATATAAATCATAGCAAAAATTTTAACATATCTAAGAGAGCAAATTTTTATAAAAAAATTTGATATCTTATTTTCTTATGTGATCTAATAATATTATGTTTACAAAAATGTCAGAAGGTACCAAGGAAGAGTGGGAGCATATTAGTCAAGAGCATGCTCCGCATATTATGGATATGCCTGCAAGGGTAATTGATATGCTAAAGCAACTTGAAAGACTCTCATTGGGTTTTGGCACAAATCAGTTACATCACGCTCTCCAAACTGCAACAATGGCAAAGAGGGCTGGTGCTGACGATGAAATGGTTCTCATTAGTCTAATCCACGATATGGGAAAAGTTGTAAATGTTCCTAATCATGGGCAAATCTGTGCTGAAATTATTAAGCCCTACGTAAGTGATGATGCTTACAACATAATTCGAACTCATCAAGATTTTCAGGGCGAACACTACTATCATTATCTTGGAAAACCCAGAGATTTAAGAAAAAACTATAAAAATGAGTCTTGGTTTGAAAAAGCTAAACAGTTTACCGATGAATGGGATCAAGCTGCATTTGATCCAAACTATGATACCGAACCATTAGAAAGCTTTATTCCTTTAATTGAAAAGTTCTTTGGTTTCCCAAAAACTATTTAATTCATACTATATGTTCTTCTCTATCTTGCTTAGCTGTGTAAGTTTTTCCGCTTTTTCCTTTATAGGGTTTGGTTATACCTTTTGAACCTGATTGGTTATTAACTAGAGAAAAAAAACTAAATCCCATTACAAAACAACCAAGTCCTAAAAGAAAATACTCAATACCAAAATAAAGAAGTGCTAATAATAGGAATATTTGGCATCCTGCAATGAAATAGTTGAAATACATGTGGTGATTTTGTCATATTTGAAGGAAAATACTATAATCATCGCAATTTTTTAAACTTAAAGAGGAATTTATGAAAATTTATCATTTTTTACTTTTACCAATATTTTTACTTAATATAACTTTAGTTGCCCAAGATAACGAGGATGAAGCAGCTAATGACATAGAAGAAGTCGTTGTTACAGCAACCTCCAGAGAAACAACAATTTTTGAAGTTCCATATAACATATCTGCTGTTTCTGGTTCAGATATTGATTCAAAGGGTATTCAGGATACAGCTGAACTTTTAAGGAGTTTTGCTGGTATAAGCACTATTGATAGGGGATCTAGAAATGCTGGTACTATTAATAATATAAGAATTAGAGGTTTGAACGTTGATTCAAATGCTTTACAAGATTATCCAGTAAGCGCTGCTGCTTCTGTATCAACTTATGTTGATAAGACTCCTGTTTTTGCTAATTTTCTTCTTAAAGATCTAAATAGAGTTGAAGTTTTAAGAGGACCACAATCAACACTCTATGGTTCTGGCTCACTTGGAGGAACTGTTCGTTATATTACTAATAAACCATCTCTTGATGAATTTACATCAACAGTGAACCTAACAGCAACTCAGGTCAAAGGATCTGAAGATGTTGGTGATAATGTTGATGTAGTATTAAATATCCCAATACTGAGCAACATTGCTTATAGATTTGTATCTTCAAAGGCTGATTATCCCGGAGTAACTGATTATGTAAATGTACATGAGGTTTCAGATTTACCTGCTTTTGATCCATACCTTTTAGGTGTAATAGATGGTTCTGTTGGAGTTCCAAGTCTAAAAAATGGATTTGGAACAGCACTTGATTTTATGACTTCTCCACCAGTTATTAATGGTGTGAAAGATGCTGACAACGTTGATGTGGAGTTTTTCAGACATAAATTTTTAATTGAACTTTCGGATAATGCAGAACTACTAATTACTTCAACTACTCAAGATGATTTTGTTGGAGGAAGAAGAGCTCCATCAACAGGAGTAAGGTATGTATTAAATGATTCATGTGTAGATTTATTAGCTACCGATTGTTACTCAACATCTTCATATGGAAGTTATGACAATGGAGCAGTAATGCTTGAACCATCAGAAAGAGAAGTATCTCTTACAACAGTTGAACTAAATCTAGATGGATCATCTGCTGATCTTGAAATTTCACTTTCTAACTATGAAAGAAGCTCAGAGAGTATTACAGATAATACTGGATTTTTTGCAAATGGCGGCTTTTTAACAAGTGCAGCTGCTGGATATTACAACGATTCATTTGCTGTAGGTGGGATTTTTGCAGTACCACCAAGACCATATGTTGCTGCAAATAGGCAATATGATAATGATGGAAAAACTTTGGAAGTAAGACTTGTTTCAGAAAAATCTGATGTAGTTGACTATGTGTTTGGATTTTTTATGCAGAAAGAATCCTTAGAAAGGAAACAACAGACATATATCAAGGGAACCAATGCATGGAATGGATATTATTGGGGCGTAGATTATGTAGTTGATCCCCTTGAAAAAGATTTTGACTATCGTGTCTCTGAATCAATTAGGCAAAAAGCTGCATATGGTGAATTAACTTTTCATACATCTGAAACNTTTGATGTAACTCTTGGTTTTAGACATTTTTCACTTAANGCTAGCGGAAGCTCAGATATGAGTTTTGCATTATATGGGCTTGGTCCATCAACCGGCCTTCATGATAATGATGAATCCGATACTTTATACAAGTTGAATCTTGCTTATATGCCAAAAGAAAACCAGACCTGGTATGCAACAGTATCAGAAGGATTTAGAAGAGGTGGNGTTAATGCAGTTCCTACCGAAGGCTCATTTATTGAAGAGGCTGGATGGGTTCCATTCGCTTCCGACTCTGTTCTAAATCTCGAGTTCGGAGCTAAAGGCATAACAAAAAGAGACGTTTTTTATAATATGAGTATTTATAGAATTGATTGGAATGATCCACAACTAAACACAGATACTCCAAACTATAGTTTTTATGCTGTGATAAATGGTGACGAGGCTCAAACTACTGGTTTAGATATAGAACTCAAAGGTTCTGTTGGNCAAATAGATTGGGACCTTGGTTATGCAAGGAATAAATCGGATCTAAGAGCTGACCTTATAACTCCTGCATCAGTTCCATCAGTATATGCACCTAAAGGTGCTGGCCTTCCGGGAACTCCTGAAGATATGGTTAATGTTGGCCTAGCTTACACATCCTATCTTGATAATGGTTGGGGTATTGTTCATAGAGCAAACATGTACTACCAAAGTGATATGAAAAATCATTTAAGTACAAGTCTGGGATATTCACAATTGCTCGATTCATTTACGATTGGTGATATATCTTCAACTCTTTTTTCTGATGATATGTACTTAAGTTTCTTTGTTAAAAATTTAATGAATGAAAGAGGAGTTACTGGTATGTTCAAAAGTGAATCCTTTGGACCGAATCCAGCTGCAGGATTTTATGGAAGTAATGATAGAGAATTCATAGCACTTCCTAGGACTGTTGGAATTTCTATAGAAAAATCTTTCTAATACTTGTTGTATAGATTATTTTTCTTACTAATTATTTGCCCAGGTCTGTATGCACAAGATCTGGGCAAAATTTTATGGGGTGAATCTCCTTTATCTTCTCCATTAAATTTTGATTATATTTCCTCAAAATTTAATGATTTAAATACAAAAAGCTTTTCAGGTAGTTATTCAATAAACTCTTTCCCTGAAGGAATAGGTTTTGAAGTTCTTAAGGATGAGCAGGCTTTTAAAAATAGAAAAAATGATGAGCTTTTTAAACAATTTCCTGAATTTAGTATCGAAATATCTGTAGAAGGAAAAAATGTATTAATTAGAAATAAAAATATTATTCAAACCAATAATAACTATTGGGACTTAAGTTTTTCTGACGGCTCATCATGGTATGAAGACAAACTTCTTTTTATATCAGCTCCGTTCTCTCTTATTCAAAAAAATGCTAACTGTGTTCATAACGGGGTTCTGATTTTCTCTATCAATGATAAATATGAAATTTCAAAAAGCATATTCCAAATTTCTAGTGAAACATGTGCCTACTTTCAGTTTAACTACATTGCAATATTCAATTCTTTTTTTTCAATAGACACTAATATTGATTTTGATGAAAGNAAGAANANTGCTTATGAACATTCGTCATTTGAGGGTATATATAAAAAATATCCTAATATTGTAAAACAGTCTTTTGCTGATTCAGGATCATTTATGGGTGACGAGGTAACGGCATTTGGATTTTTTGATGGTGAAGAGCATTTCATTGGTCCCTGCAAGACGAGGTCAGGAAATTATCCCTTTTGTGAGAATATTCTTCTACCCGCATACTCACTGACGAAGACCATAAGCGGTACTTTAGGTATAGCGGCATATGAAAAAAAATATGGACCAATAAGTAATCTGCTTGTTAGAGACATTGTTCCATCGTGCTCGGATAAGAAATGGAAGGATATAACTATTGAAAACCTTTCTGACATGACGACTGGACACTATAAATCAACTATTTATTATGGTGATGAGGATAGTCTCGCATCTGCAAACTTTATCTTTAATGACTTAAGTCACGAGGAAAAGGTAAACTTTTCCTGCAATTATTACCCAAGAAAGAAAAAACCTGGCGCAGAATTTGTTTACCATACATCCGATACCTATCTAATAGGGACAACTTTAAATAATTTATTATCTGATAAGGAAGAAGATGATTTTTTTGATGATCTGTTAGTACCTATATTTAATTATCATAATTTTAGTGAAAAAATTAAGTTTACTAGAAGAACCAATGACCCAAGAGAGCAGCCATATACTGGATGGGGAATGTTTCTTAATAGAGATGATCTAATAAAATTAAATTCACTTCTAAAGTCTCCAAAAAAATATGACTTTTTCTCAAAAGATTTTTTAGATGAAGGTCTTCAGNAAAGTGAAGATAGAGGATTATTAGCTATTAAACAATCAAATATTTTTTACAATAATGGATTTTGGGCTGCCANATTTGATAAAAGTATTTTTGGATGTAAGGAAGACCTAATGATTCCCTTTATGTCAGGATACGGTGGAATAACTGTTGTTTTTTTACCAAATTCCATGCTCTATTACTACTTTAGCGATAATTTCACTTTCTCGTGGTATTCTGCTGTGTATGCAGCCCACAACATTAAGCCACTATGTTAAAAAATATTCATCAAGATAGTATCCTTAACGCTTTTTTTCTTTCAATNTTTGCAACTGCTGGTCTTTTTTATGTAAATTTAGGAGGCTCATTTTTATCTGCATTTGTTGACGGTCTAAATATTCAAAGAGATGCGGCTGGTTTNATAGTGAGCGCGAATAAGTACGGNGCGGCTTTTGGTGGCTTATTGGCTGCGATATTCATCAAAAAACTTGTTTGGAGAAAGTCAGCTTACATACTTTTACTGTTATTAATTTCTATAGACATAATTTCGTCACAAATCTCAAATGCTAATTTATTGATCTTCATTAGATTTCTTCATGGTTCAATTGGTGGATTCTTGGTAGGAATTGGCCTGTCTGTAATAGCGAGGACATCATTTCCAGATAAAGTATTCGGCATGCTGATGGTTGTTCAATATTCTTTTGGTAGTGTTGGGATATTTACAGTACCAAGACTCGTTGATGCATTTGGTTATAGCTCAGTTTTTTTCGTGTTAATAACATTCAGTATAATGACTCTTTTGATACTTCCAATTATTCCTGATCCAGCAGAAAAAAAAGTTGCTGTAAATAAATCAGGCACATTATCATTTCGTGCAAAAGTTTTATTGACTATATGTTTAATGAGTTTGTTTTTATTTCAAGCCTCAAACATGGGAGTTGCAGATTTTGCATTTGAATTAGGCAAGGATATTGATCTAACTAATAAAGAAATTAGTAATCTTTTAACTATAGCGAATGTTATCTCAATTTCAGGAGGTGTATTAGCATATTTAATAGCTACTCGGTTTGGCAGGACTTTACCTCTATTGATCGGCTTTTCTATTGCTTCATTATTTACATACTTATTAAATTTCTCTGAAAATATAACAATTTATTTTATAGCTAATTCCATTACAGGTATTACATGGGGTTTTGTTATCCCATATCTTCTGGGTTTAGCAGCAACTTTTGATAAGTATGGGCAAATGGCAGCATTGGCTGGATTTGTCTCNAAAATAGGTCTTGCAAGTGGTCCACTAATAGCGTCATTTCTAATAATAGACTTTGGATTTAGTGTAATTATTAATCTCGCCGCTTTTGGTCTTTTGCTTGGATGTATTCTTGCAGTTTATGCAAGCAAACAATCATCAATTGCAGATAATGAATAAAATAAAACTAGCAGCTCTTCAACTTCAATTAAATAAAACTGATAATCTTGATTTTCTCCTTTCAAAACTGAATGATTTAGTTAAAAGCAAGGATGACCTCGATATTATTATTCTCAGTGAGCTTGCCGTAGGAGGTGCTGGGGCAAAGAATTGTAATCATCCACTAAGTAAGTATGAAAAAATATTTTCTGAGTTTGCAAAAAACAATTCTATTTTTTTGATACCTGGAACTTTTTACGAAGAGGATGTGGACAAAGTGCTTAATGTTGCGCCAGTTTTTAACAGAGAAGGGAATCTTATAGCTAAGGCTAAAAAGATTTATCCATGGCTTCCATATGAGCTTGATGTAGATTCGAGTGATGAGATTTGCGTCTTTAATTTTGAAGATAAAGGAAATATTGGTATTCATATTTGCTATGATCTTTGGTTTCCAGAAACGGCTAGAGCTCTTGCAATAGCTGGTGCTGAATTGATAATTAATCCGACCATGACACCTACTAAAGATAGAGATATTGAGACAGTCATGGTTCAAGCAACTGCTGCACAACAACAATGCTATTACGTAGATATCAATGCAAGCGGTGAACAGGGTAACGGCAAATCTCTTATTTGTGATTATGAGGGCTCAGTGATAGATAATGCTAATAATGAGAATAAGATTCTAGAAGCAGAGATAGATTTTGATAAAGTTAGGGAATCAAGAAAGAAAGGATTTATGGGTCTAGGTCAGCCACTCAAAAGTTTCAGAGATAATCCTTTTAATCCTGTAAATTATATGAATAAAGAATATTTAGATTCACTCGGAGATTTAAAGAAAAATAAATCCTAAATTATTTTAAAACAAAATCACCGGTTTCAAGATCGATAACACTATCAACTTTAATAAGGCTCCAATGCTTAAAGTTATATTTATATGAATGTTCAATAGGTTTACTTAGATAATTTTCATATATGAGTTGTTTCGAAGCCTTAAGAGCTTTAAAGTCAAAATACTTACAATCATAGGCAGCACTAATTTTCTTTTTTTCAAAGTCATACCAAAAGTAATCCCCATTCTTATCAATTAAATTAAAGCACTTTGATGTCATTACAGAATTTTGTTCGGTTCTCCCTTTTTCATTTATCACAAACTCAACAATTGCATATCCACTAATCCTTTTAGCATAAGCAGACTTTGGATATTGAGGTTTGAATTTAGCTTTAGTCTTAAAGTCATCGGCAACAATGTATGCAGAAATAAAAAAGAAAAGAATTAAGAGTTTAAAACTTATTTTGATCATAAGATTTATGCCTTCCTACTGTGAAATCTCTTTTTGAAAGATGTTTGGTTTTCCTCCCATACACTCTTTTTCTCCATAACCTATAAGAGGAAGTTTTTAAATTTTCTCTCATTAATTCTTTCACCTTTTGTTCTTTGAGACCATATTGAGATTCAATAGCATCAAAAGTTGTTCTATCTTCCCACGCCATCTCAATTATTCTATCGATATCAGATTTTGAAAGAGTAATATTTTTTTGCATTAGTTAAAAGTCAGTCCACCGTCAACTGTAAGGTTTTGTCCAGTTATAGATCTCGATTGATTAGATGCAAAAAATAAAACAGCATCTGAGAAATCTTCTGTTGTTGTAACTTTTTGCAAAGGAGTCATCTCAGCAATTGCATCAAAAACAAAATCAGGTGTAGCAGAACTTGCATCTGTAATTTTTAAGAGCCCACCAGATATCATATTCACTGTAATGCCCATTGAACCTAAATCTTTAGCAAAGGTTCTTGTAAGACCCAAAAGAGCTGCTTTAGCAATAGTATAGTCGTGATATGGAACAACAGGATTTTGCACTAAATTTGTACCAATATTAATAATTCTCCCATGAGAATTTTTTTTCATTGAGGGTATTAATGTTTGAATAAGATTAAGTGACCCTTTCAAGGTTACATCTAAGTGCTGCGTAATTTCATTCCAGGATATTTCATCAGCAAACTTTCTCTCATCTCCATTAAATACATATTCGGTCATTGCGTTATTTACAAGAATTGATGGAGATTGATTGAATTTGGTTTTAATTTCGTCAATCATCGCTTTAACTTGCTCAACATCTCTTACATCTGCACAAAATGCACATGCATTATCACCAAGCTCTTTAGCAAGTTCTTCAGCTTTTTCTTTAGATCTAAAGTAATTTATTGCGACCATGTAGCCATTGTTAACAAATGTTTTTGCTATTGATGCACCTAGGCCTCTACTTGATCCTGAAACTAAAACTAACTCATTCATTTGTCTTTCAAAAAATTTATCCGATTATATACATATTTAAAAATTAATTGATAAAATTATGAAATATGTCTAAATATTACCTTCATTTTATTGGATTAATTTTTATTATTTCTTCATGTGGGGGCGGTGGAGGCGGTGGCTCAAGTGAACCTCCAGTTTTACTTCCAACAGTATCAATTTCTCTTTCATCAAGCTCAATTGTTTTGGGCGAATCTGTAACAATTAATTGGAGCTCTACAAATACAACTGGGTGCACCGCAACTGGATCTTGGAGCGGTTCAAAGGCAACTAGTGGAACAGAAACACTTACTCCTTCAAGTGTTGGTTTCTTTAATTATGGAATTTCATGCTCAGGTTCAGGAGGGTCTCGATCTTCTAGTGTAGGCCTTGAGGTTTATAGACAAACAGATGGTGTTTCTGTTGATGGTTATATAAGAGGCGCAGAAATTTTTATTGATAAAAATAATAACTTTATATCTGATTTTGGAGAAGAGAATTCTACGACAAGTGATAATGATGGAAAATTTACAATTAAATATGATGATGGGAACCTTATTAGTTTGGGTGGAATTGATTTAGATACAGGTAATCCCTTAGATAACTTTCTTATAAATCAGAATCTTTCCGGGTATTCAGAATTTAAAGTTATCACACCTGTTACATCTGTAGCATCATTTTTAAATGACAGCACTTCAATAAATAATATTCTAGGAATTGACTCATCTATTGATATATTTACTTTTGATCCAGTTGTGAATAAAGGAGACGGTGGAATAAATGATTATTTATATGAAAAAGGTAATCAATTAACTATTCTTGCATTCTCGCTGCAAAATATTGTTAATAATATAAATTCAACGACAGAAACGACACAAGACTATTTTAAGTCTATTGCCGAAGAAGTTGATCTTGAGTATGCGGCTACTTTACAAAAAGTAGATATTGAGACTCCTAATTTTGTCTTAAATGTTTTAAATAATATTACTACTGCAAAGGAGGTAACTTTAGATGAAGCTAATAGGGATAATACGGTCACCGCTTTATCAGGCTTGATGCCTATTATTGAAGTTAAACCTTCTCAAAATCTTACAAATTCAATTTTCAATTTTGCTACATCAACGCTTCAAACAGATATTTTAACCATTGCAGATGGAACTGCTTCAGATGAAGTTTTATCAGCCTATACCACAAACATTATTGAATACATTGCAGAGGATCAAAATATAGATAGTGATGAAATCACGCCTGACATCACAGCTATCAGTGATAGTGCTGAAACTGATGAAGATTCAAGCGTAACGATTAATGTTATTGCCAATGATTCTTATATAACAACTGCTCCAATATCTGTTCTAGCCGCGAATGGAGTCAATGGCACCACTGCATTGGCTGAGTCCTCACCAGAGCAGATTGTCTATACACCTAATCCAGATTTTAATGGCTCGGACTCATTCTCATACACAATTACCCAAGGTGATAAGACCGCATCCGCAGATGTTTCATTAACAATTAGTCCAGTTCAAGATGATCCCGTAATTAATATTTCATCTTCAATAAGCACTCCAGAAAATGTACTTTCTATCACTACAATCTCTATTTCTGATGTCGATGAAGATGAATTAACTTTGACACTTTTAGGAGCTGATGCAAGTGCATTTAATCTCTCATCTGAAAATGAGCTTTCTTTTAAAGAACTGCCAGACTATGAGGATAAGCAACAGTATGCATTGACACTCTCACTTACTGATGGGAATACAACAGTTACTAAAGACATTACTATCCTTGTAACAAATGTTAATGACGTAGCCCCAGTTATCACATCGCTAGCAACTTTCAGTGCACCTGAAAATCAAACAGCTATTGGTTCAGTTGAAGCATCTGATGCAGAAGGAGATGATCTTATATATACGGTTTCTGGGAGTGAGATTTCTATAAGCAACACAGGAGTTCTATCTTTTATAGCGGCTCCAGATTATGAATCTAAAACAACTTATACAACAGTTGTAACTGTAAGTGATGGTATAAATTCTGTAAGTCAAGATATAACAGTTAATATAACTAATGTTAATGACATAGCGCCAGTCATTACTTCAGACGCTACCTTTAGTGCTGCAGAAAATCAAACTGCTATTGGAACTGTAACTGCAACTGACGCAGAAGGTGACGCTTTAACCTATGCAGTAAGTGGAACTGAATTAGCTATTTCATCAGCAGGAGTCTTAACTTTTATTTCAGCTCCAGACTATGAGACCAAGACAAGTTATACAGCAACCATTACTGTCAATGATGGAGTTAACGATACTACTCAATCAATAACAATAAATATTAATGATATTGGTGAATTCTATGGCAGCGCTATCGATGGTTATATTAGCGGGGCAAATATTTTTATAGATCAAAACTTTAATTTTCTAAAAGACGAGGGAGAATTATCAGCTACAACAGATTCAGAAGGTAAATTTGAGATCACAACAGACAACTTAACTTTATATGAATGTTTAAAAAATAGGCCGATTGTTGCTGATGTTCCTGTAAATGCAGTTGATTCAACTTTAGGCGTTGTAACTAAAGCATATCAAATGATATTGCCTTCATTAAATGATAGTGGTGCAGAAAAAATTGTTATATCTCCTTTCTCAACCTTATTTTCTGAACAAATCACAAAAGCAAAAGATGATCTTGCATTAGAAAATGAATTAACAGTCACCGAAGGCTGTCAAAATATTGGTAATTCTGTTGCGTCAGATATATCTTCAAAAATTCAAGACTTAACATCTACCTTAGAATCTTTAGGAGTTACATATAATGAATTAACAGATAACTTTATATCAGCACCTAATGGTGCTATTTCAGAAACAACAGCCCAAAATATTGCTCAATTCTTGCCATCTATCTCATCCCTTCGATCAATTTTAAAGACCGAAATGAGTAATAACTTTGGTTTTGATATAAATCCATCTATTATTATTGGTGAAGATACTATAAGTGAAGTTTTTAATCCAAGCAGGACAGGAGATATAAGTGAAGTACCAGTAACTTTATTTACCTCGTTTACTTCAGACACTAATTCTTCTGGTTGGTACAAGCAGTCCACAATAAATGCCAAAGGCTCTAAATTAAACTCAACCAACGATTTAATTCCATTTAAATGCTATTCAAGCAATAGTGAGGATTGTCTTGAAGACAGCTTAACACTTGAAACATTAGCTAATTATTCAAAGAATTATAGAAATTCTGTAGGTTGGTATAGATCAGTTAATGGTAGTAATCCTATCTCCATTGGGCTTGTAACAAATGGTTCAATTGAAGTTTCTTCTAGCGATGTTAGATACTATGATAATTCCAGTGAAAGCACTTTGCATAGCTGCGGAGTTGAAGAAATTATTCAACTTACTGGATCAAAAGTAAATCAAATTGGATTTGCTTATCAATATCAAACAAATTATAACGAAGGCACAGGTCTTCAAAATGGCTGCAATATTACTTCTGATCTTAGAAGAGCTTCCATTGAAATTAGAAAATTTGGAACCGATATTAATGGTAATGAAGAGTCCTTATCAACTTCTTATACAACAAGTGACATTAACACATCTTCTTTGTTCTCATCAAAACCAGTTAACTTATTTAGTGATTTTGAAAATGTAGACCCTTTAGCAATTTTGAATGAAATAGCTAATCTGGAATTTGATCTTTCTAAAGCTGATTCTATTCGATCAAGTCTTGGAGCTGATGAAAAAGTTGAATTTAGATATTCACTGAGACACTCTAATGGACAGTTTTCTAAACAATATACTTTAACAATAAGATCTGTTAATACTAATGATTCTCTTTCTGTGGAAACATATGATGAAAATGGTGATATAACATCATCTAGCACTGATTCTGGATCAAGCGCTATAAAGTCATATAGAAAGAAAGTTCTAGATGAAGCCACCAACACTTCAGTTATTGATAACAATTATTACTCAAATCAATCCCCAGCAATTACTTCAGATGCAACCTTTAGCGCAGATGAGAATCAAACTGCTATTGGGAGTGTAAACGTAACTGATCCAGAAGGTGACACTATAACTTATACAGTAAGTGGGACTGAATTAGCTATCTCATCAGCAGGAGTTTTAACCTTTATTACAGCGCCTGATTATGAATCTAAAACGACTTATACAGCAACAGTAACTGTAAGTGATGGAGAGTTAAGTGATACACAGGATATTACTGTGAATATTACAAATATTAATGATATAGCTCCTGTTATTTCGTCTGGAGCAACATTTAGTACAGCTGAGAACCAGACAGATATTGGTTCAGTCGAAGCATCTGATGCAGAAGGAGATGATCTTACATATGCGGTTTCTGGAAGTGAGATTTCCATAAGTAGCGAAGGAGTTCTGTCCTTTATTGATGCTCCTGATTATGAATCCAAGACATCATATTCAGCAACGGTTACGGTTAATGATGGAGTTAATTCAACTTCGCAGGATGTAACAGTTAATATAACTAATGTTAACGATAATTCACCAGTTATCACTTCAGGATCTGGTTTTAGTGTTGATGAAAATGTTTTATCGATAGGAAATGTTACTGCAACTGATTTAGATGGAGATGCTCTTACATATTCTGTATCTGGCTCTGAAATAGAAATTTCTAATACAGGTGCGCTAACTTTTGCTGATGCTAATGGTGCTGACTTTGAAACTCAGTCATCATATATTGCGCTCGTTACGGTTACGGATGGAATATTCAATGCCGAGCAAACCATTATAATTACTGTTCAAGATACCAATGATAACTTTCCAGTTATTACCTCATCTTCATTCACTCCAAATGAAAACCTTGTAGTAATTGGAACTGTTACAGCAACTGATGATGATGCTGATTCTTCATTGTCATTCTCAATCTCAGGCAGTGACACCATTAGAGATGGAGAAGCATATTTAGATATTGACTCTTCGACAGGAGAGATTTCAGTTTCCTCTGGAAGAGGGGTATTAGATTATGAAACAAAATCATCATACTCATTCAATGTATCCGTAACGGATGGTACAAATGTCACAACCGAGACTGTTACTGTAGCGGTGCAAAATATCTTAGAAGATGTTATTTCATATAATTTTAGTATTTCGGATGGAACTCTAACGCAGCCTCCAGTGCTTCAAGCAACGATTGTCATTGACGAATTGACTATGGCAAAGAAAGTATATGCAGATCTAGGGCAAACACAGACTTCAGCTGATGTTAGATGTGATGGTTGGGGCTATGAAAATATTGAAATGACTAAAGTATCAGCAACAGAGTGGACTCTTACTGAGGAATTAAGTGATGAAGCTTCAGAGTTATGTAGGTATTACCTCAATTTTTACATTAATCCTTATGATGAGCTATCTGAAACAGCGCCTCCAACTGATGGTATTCATTTATCCTCTGGAAATAAAAGGTTGTTAAGTAATTCTCTGCAATATTCAATGTTTTATGAGCCATATCCTCAGTACGAGACTAGCGATCTTACTACAATAAATAATATAAGAAGCGATAATACTATTGATAAAACAGATGATGAACAAACTTTATTTTTTTACATCAATAATGTTCAAGATCCTGCTGAATACCCTAGTGAGTGTACGGTTGATCAATATACTATTGAGCTAGATGATGGCTTAGGAACAACTGAAATACTTACTACTCCGTATGTTGCTACAATTGATCAAAATTGTGCATCAGCCTTAACTAACAATTCATCGACTGATCCGGACACAGTAAGATATGAATATTATTTCTATTCTATAGAGCCGCTTAAAAAATTCTACAGCTACTTTATGCCACCAAATAAAGCGTTTTCTAGTAAGTCTACTGATGGGAAAGGTGGAACTTCTTCCAGAGAGCCTTTAGTAACCATGGGAATTATTTCATCAAGTGATCCAAGGAAAGCATTTACGTGGTTTGAGTTTGATAAAGAAGCGCTTCCTGCAACAGTTAATGATGATACATTAGGTTTCCTTTATTTAGAACCATCAGACGAAAGCGGAGCGTGGCTATACAATAACGCTTTAGTTATAGATTTATCAGACAGTCTTGTTGGTGATTTGTCAGATATTTATCCGCCTGAGGTTGATGCTATAACTACTTCAACTTACACAACAGCAGATTATCCACAAAGAAATTTTGTAAAATTTGACGTTGATATTACAAATGAAGCACCGTCAGGAGCACTTACTTCTGTCAGAGATATGTGGATAACATTCAGAGGCGGTCCTAGGTGTGACTCTCAAGTGGTTGCTTATGTACGAGATGATTTTGATGGAAAAATTGATACTAGTATAAACAGATTAACAGCAACTATACCATTTCTTAAAAATGACGAAGGCACATACGAGATTACAGGTGCAAATATCAATGACCATGGTTATGCAGAATATTACTATTACGATATAGATTATGGATCTGGTTCTACTAATAATGCTTCATTTATTGGGCAAACTTTTACAGTTGGCGATGGCACAAATATTACCTGTCCTTACTTCACTAATTACTTCGATATAGTTTCACTTGAAGTAAATGAGGGTGAGACCTTCATTGGTGATTTTGCAGCACTAGGTGCCACAGATGATCCAATTACTTACAGTATCTATGCTGATTATTTAGTTGATCAAGAGGTTGGAACAGGAATAAGTAATCTTGTGCAGATCAGTTCCGATGGTGTTTTAAGTTATATAAATCCGTTGGATTACGAAACTGACTCTCATGGTAGGGCATCAGATTACAAAGGCGGAGTTCAAATTAGGGCTACTTCTGGCTTAGATCCATCTCTTTATAGAGACTTAATTGTTTATGTTACGCTTGTAAATATAAATGATGAGACTCCAATTATAACATCGTCTTCTAATTTCTCAGTAAATGAGGGAGAAACAGAGGTTGGTTGTATTGCAGTAACTGATGCTGATGGCGGAACTATTCCATCTCCCGACGGAATCAATTGT
>FUFK010039304.1_pt1 | contig 48221 bp, 49 predicted proteins | sample 1021851 | NCBI WGS metagenome assembly FUFK01 (sample SAMEA51879418, study PRJEB19060) | metagenome
CGCTGTCCGGGCGGCGAACGGCGCTGGCCGCCGGCGCGGGCTGTCGCCGGGCGAGCCGGGCGAACACGGCGTAGATCACCAGCAGTATCAGTGCCGCGCTGATGCCTGCGGGCAACAACAGGCTTTGCCAGGACGGCGGTGTGGGGGGCACCGCCAGGGTCAGGCTGAAGGGGCCGCCCCGGGCGCTGGCGGTGGCGCTGGCGCTCCCGGCCTGGCCGCGGCGGATCAGCGTCAGGTCGCCCTGGCTCAGCGTCAGGGCGCTGCCTTGGGGCAGGCGTTGATCGAGGCTGCGCAGCCAGGGCCGCAGGTCGTGTTCCAGGATTACCGCGCCGCCGGGTGTGGTGCGCGCCATCAGCAGCGCCGGCTGTTCACCGCCGGTGCTGGAGATCACCACTTCCCCCCGTTCGCGCAGGTTGTGCAGCAGTTCGCGCAGCGTGAACGATAGCTGTTCCTCACCGGGGTGGCCGTCGGGTACGCGCAGCAGGCGGGTGTCGTCCTGCCAGGCGGTGGGGGTCAGGGGCTGGTCGGCGGTCGGTGCCGGGGAAGCGGGGCGTCCGGCGAGCTGCTCCAGCTGGGTGCGGTGGCGGTTCACCCTCTGGCCGAGTTCCCCGGCCAGGGTGTTGGCCAGGCGCCGGGCCTGATCCGCGGCGGCGGTTTGTGCCTGGTCGTGCTGATGCCGGTGCCAAAGCCCGGAGCCGGCGCCGACCAGCACCAGGCCCAGCAGCGCGAGCAGCAGTGCTGGCCTGGTCAGAACCTTGCGTTCGTTCCCCATCCGTTCCCCCTAGCCGTCCCGTCGCCGTTCTGTGGTCGCGGCGTTGCGGTGACGCCCGTGGCGCTTACTGGCGGCCGCTGTGGCCGAAGCCGCCCTCGCCGCGGGCACTGTCGTCGAACTCATCCACCTGCGTCAGCGCCACCTGCATCACCGGCACGATCACCAGCTGCGCGATGCGCTCGCCGGGCTCGATGGTGAAAGCGCTGTTGCCCCGGTTCCAGCAGGACACCATCAACTGGCCCTGGTAGTCCGAGTCGATCAGCCCCACCAGATTGCCCAACACGATACCGTGCTTATGGCCCAGCCCGGAACGCGGCAGGATCATGCCCGCATAGCCGGCGTCGCCGATGTGGATGGCCAGCCCGGTGGGCAGCAGCTCGGTGTCGCCGGGGTTCAGGGTCAGGGGGGCCTCCACCATGGCGCGCAGATCGAGGCCGGCGGAGCCGTCGGTGGCGTAGGCGGGCAGTGGGAACTGGTCGCCCAGGCGGGCATCAAGAAGCCGGTATTGTAGTTGCATCGATGGTCTCAGCGGTCAATGGTTTTCAGCTCTGGCGGATCGCGATCAGCTCGATCAGTTGTTTGGCGATCTGCGCCTTGGAGGCGAGCGGCAGCACCTTGTGCCCGCCCGGCCAGATCACCGTGAGGGCGTTATTGTCGCTGTTGAAGCCCACATTGGTGCCGGACACGTCGTTGGTGGCGATCATATCCAGTTTTTTGCTCTTCAGCTTGCCCTGGGCGTATTCAATCACGTCCTGGGTTTCCGCCGCGAAGCCCACGGTGAAGGGCCGTTTGGCGTGGCTGGCCACGGCGGCGATGATGTCCGGGTTCTTCACCAGGGTGAGGTGGATCTCCTCGGTGGATTTCTTGATCTTGTGGTCGGCGGTGACGGTGGGCCGGTAATCCGCCACGGCGGCGGTGGCGATAAAGATGTCGCAGCCCTCTTCCACCGCCTTGAGGCTGGCTTCGTGCATGTCTTCGGCCCGGACCACGTCGATGCGGTTGACCCGGTTGGGGGTGTCCAGGGCCACCGGGCCGGCGATCAGGGTGACCCGTGCCCCCGCTTCGGCGGCGGCCTGGGCCAGCGCGAAGCCCATTTTCCCGGAGCTCTTGTTGGTCAGGTAGCGCACCGGGTCGATCGGCTCGCGGGTGGGGCCGGCGGTGATCACCAGATGCTTGCCGGTGAGCAGATCGTAGTCGAAGACTTCCGCGGCCTGCTGAATGATCTCCACCGGGTCCTGCATGCGCCCCGGGCCCACTTCGCCGCAGGCCTGGCTGCCGGCACCCGGGCCGAAGATATGAATGCCCTTCTCCTGCAGGATGAGCTGGTTCTTCTGGGTCGCCTGATCCGCCCACATTTGCTGGTTCATGGCCGGCGCGACGGCCACGGGCGCGCCGGTGGCCAGGCACAGGGTGGCGAGCAGGTCGTTGCCGTGGCCATAGGCCAGGCGGGCGAGGAAATCCGCGGAGGCCGGGGCGATCAGCACCAGGTCCGCCCAGCGGGCCAGTTCGATGTGGCCCATGGCGGCTTCGGCGCGGGGGTCCAGCAGGTCGGTGTGCACCGGATGCCCGGACAGCGCCTGCATGGTGAGCGGCGTGATGAATTCGCAGGCGCCCTGGGTCATTACCACGCGTACTTCGGCGCCGGCGTCCTGCAGCCGGCGGACCAGATCCGCGCTCTTGTAGGCGGCAATGCCCCCGGTGACACCGAGGAGGATCCGTTTATTGACCAGTCGCTGCATGCTGTCATTCCGTACAGTATTTTGGGCTGTGGCTGACACAAACCATGGTAGATGTCGTCTGCCCTCGCCCTGGGGGGTTGTGCAGACTAGGGGCGTCATAGGGTAGCACCAAGGTATGAGCAAACACAGGGAGGTGAGTATGGCGATCAGTGACTGGCCGAAACAGGAACGGCCCAGGGAAAAGCTGCTGGGGCGGGGCGCGGGCGCGCTCAGCGACGCGGAACTGCTGGCGATCTTTCTGCGCACCGGCAGCCGGGGCAGAACCGCCGTCGACGTGGGCCGCGACATTCTCGACCGCAGCGGCGGTCTGCGCGGGCTGCTGGACCTGACGCCCAAGCGCATGGCCCGCCTGCCGGGCATGGCGGATTCCCGCTGTGCCCAGGTGCTGGCGGCCCTGGAGATGGGGCGGCGGTACCTGGCGACGGAGCTGGAGCGGGGGTTCAGCCTGGACAATCCGGAACCGGCGGCGCGATTGTTGACCGCCGAACTGCGCGGTGAGCCCTGCGAGGTGTTCGCGGTGCTGTTTCTGGACAACAAGCACCGGGTGATCGGCTTCGAGAAGATGTTCTACGGCACCGTGGACGGCGCCGCCGTCTATCCTCGGGAGGTGGTTCGGCGGGCGCTGGAGTACAACGCCGCCAGCGTGATCGTGGCCCACAATCACCCTTCCGGGGTGGCCGAGCCGAGCCAGGCGGACCGTGACGTCACCGAGCGGCTGCGCCGGGCGCTGGATCTGATCGACGTGCGCATCCTCGATCATCTGGTGATCGGCGACGGGCACTGGGAGTCGTTCAGTCGCCGCGGCTGGGTGTGATATTTGCTGGCAAACACCGGAATGGCTTGATCCCCGCCCCGGGTTTTGGTATAAAACGCGCCTTTTCCGGGGCTGCCCCGCCCCAATTGTGTTGCATCACGGGAGCAAGATCATGTCCAAAGTTTGCCAGGTAACCGGGAAGCGGCCGGTAACGGGCCACCACGTGTCCCACTCGAACATCAAGACCAAGCGTCGCTTCGAGCCGAATCTCCACTACCATCGCTTTTGGGTGGAGAGCGAAAAGCGCTTCGTGCGCCTGCGTGTGTCCTCCAAAGGGATGCGTATCATTGACAAGAAGGGTATCGACTCCGTGTTGGCCGATATCCGCGCCCGCGGCGCGCGCGCCTGAGCCCAAGGAGCTGAATCATGGCATCTGGTCCGATTCGTGAAAAAATTCGTCTGGTCTCCTCAGCGGGTACCGGGCACTTTTACACCACCGCCAAGAACAAGCGTCTGCATCCGGAAAAGATGGAGACCAAGAAGTTTGATCCCGTGGTCCGCAAGCACGTGATCTACAAGGAAGCCAAAATCAAGTAAGTGTCCTGCCTGGCAATGGACGACGAAAACCCGGTGTGGCTGATGGCCAAACCGGGTTTTTTTGTGTCCGGGCGGTCGCCCTGACCCAGGGCAGGCTTCATTGTTCTATTACGTCAATAACAATAAATTTCATAACAGTACAAAGTTGGTCTTTTTGTACGAGTAGCAAAAGAAGCATACTGGCACAACGATGTTACGGTGCCGCGAAGGTGGAAACGTAACGACAAACGCGGTAACAAAAGAACAAGAACAACCGGTCATCGCTTTCATAGCACCGGACATCCGCCGACGTTTGATGTAACTTGCTGATTTTAAAGGGTTTTTGCGAAGGATATGCAAATGTAGATACTTGTGAAGCGGTTCACAAAATATTTACTATCGGAAAGGAATCGTCACTGATCGCACCTTGGGTGTAAGGGAGAGTTTGACATGAAATCACTGACCATCTTTACCACTGCCTCACAACAACTGGCCGCCCGGCTGTTCAGCCGTGGCCGTACCCAGGCCGACAAGCAGCGTGGCGCCAGCGCGCTTGAGTACATCGTGCTCGCCGCCGCCGTGATCATTATCGTAGGGGTCCTCGCCACAGCATTTAGTGGGGAGTCCAACCCTCTATCTGACGCGTTCGAAGACTTGTTCACCGATGCTGAGCAAGCTGGCCAAACGCCGTAAGGAGAACCACGGTGTCTGGCCGGCCTAAGGACGTGAGAAACCAGGAAGGGGCGGTGGCATTGGAGTTTCTGATGCTGTTCCCCTTCGTGGTCGCGATGCTCTACGCCTCCGCCATCTACGGCATCGTGTTTTTCAGCCAGTACCGGCTGCAGAACGTCGTGGACCGGGCGGTGGCCACGGCCTTGTACGTGGACCGTTCCGCCTTCCAGGGCGAGCAAATGAAGGGCGCGGTGGTGAGCCGCGCCAGCCAGGCCATGAGCGGGCTGCTGGCGACCCTGCCCGGACCGCTCTCGAACCTGGAGGACGGCGCGTCCTCCTGCGCCGTGGAAGCGGTGGGGGGCGTGGAGATGCTCCGTTGCGGAGTGACCTACAACTACAAGGAAAATCCCATCGTGCCGGTGATGAGTTTCGGCCTGCTGGGGACGTTTCCGCCGTTGCCGGACACGCTGGAAGCGGAGGCCCGCGCCGCCTTCTGATTAGAATCATAAGCAGTCGTTGAACAGGGATGTTTCGGAGGGGATATGGGATCAAAGATTTTATATATGCTGCCGGCGCTGGTGCTGGCCTTTCTGGCGCTGGTTCTGGCGCTGGTGGGGCTGAGCCGGGATCCGGAGCCGGTGACCGTTACATCAACGGAAACCAGCGGTCAGGCGGACCAGGAGCAGGCCGCGCCGTCCTATGAATACTGGGTGTTGCGCCAACCGCTGAACGCCGGCGAAGTCCTCAGTGAAGAAAATCTCGCCGTAGTGACCTCACCCACTCAGATCAGCGACGCCTTGTCCGCCGAAGAAACGGTGTTCGGTCGTGAGCTGCGCCGTTATGCCCGTCCGGGCGAACTCCTTTCAAGCCACCATCTGGAAAGCGGTGGTTCCCTGCCCGCCAACCTGCCGGAAGGCCAGCGCGCCATCGCCATTGGCGTGGATGACGTGGTCGGCGCCGGGGGGCTGCTGCAGCCCGGTGACCGGGTTGATGTGGTCACCGCGTTTCGCCGTTCCGATAAAGATGCGCCGGTGGCGTTGGTGATGCTGCGTGACGTGCCGGTGCTGGCGGTCTACGGATCGTTGTCCGCCGGCGCCGACGACGCGGAAGAAACCGCCCGCCGCCGCAACAATACCGCCGTGCTGTCGGTGCCCGAAGATCGGGTGTCCGCGCTGATGCTGGCGTCCTCGGAAGGCAAGGTGCGTCTCGCGGTGGTGGCCGGTGAGCGCGACGAGACGGACGAGCCCGCGGACGATGGCGAACGGGCCCTCGCCGCCGCCGAAGAGCCGGAACAGGAACCCTTCTACTTCGACGACTTCTTCCCCGAGCGCGAAAAAACCGCGCCGGCCGCCGCACCGAAGCCTTCTCCGGGCCAGCGCGTGCAGGTTTTCGAGGGCGCGGAATCAAGGAGCACCTATGTGCAATAAACAACGCTTCAGCCTGGGGGCGCGGCTGCTGCTGGTGCTGATGCTTTTCGCCGGCGGCCAGGCCGCCGCCCTGGACGAATCCATGCGCATGGCGCCCGGCGACCAGAAAGTACTCAATTTCTCCGCGCCGATCACCAAGGTGGCCACCTCCAATCCGGAGGTCGCCAAGCTCACCGTCAGCGGCAGCCAGGAAGTGCTGGTTACGGCCTTCAAGGAGGGCTCTTCCGAGATCACCATCTGGCAACGGGGCGAAAGCCGGCCCATGCGCAGCAGCGTGGCGGTGGCCACCACCCTGGGCGGCAACCTGCCCTACGGCACCCAGGTGCAGACCGACATCCGTGTGCTGGAAGTGAGCCGCTCGGAGCTGAACAGCCTGGGGGTCTATTACGCGAATCTGTTCGACGGCGGCGATTCCGCCGTGGGCATCGCGCCGCCGGGCACCGGTTACCGGGGCTTTTCGGGCCCGGGTGCGGCGCAGAACCCGCTCAGTGCCGACGGGTTCAACCTGTTCGGCTTCGGCAGTAATTCGCTGACCATCATCAACGCGCTGGAAGGGGGCGGTTTTGCCTACACCCTGGCGGAGCCGTCGCTCACCAGTCTGAGTGGCCAGAGCGCGTCGTTTCTTTCCGGCGGCGAATTCCCGGTGCCTACACGCAGCAACGACAACGGCATCCAGATCGAATTCAAGGAATTCGGGGTCGGCCTGAGCCTCACGCCCACCGTGATCAGCGACGAGCAGATCATCCTCAAGGTGGCGCCGGAAGTCAGCGAGCTGGATTTCTCCGCCGGCGTGGAAACCGGCGGCGTGGCCGTGCCCGGACTGCGGGTCCGGCGGGCGGAAACCACGGTGTCCCTGGCCCCCGGTGAAACCTTCATCATCAGTGGTCTGGTCAGCCGCAGCACCATTAACAACAGCGATCGTATTCCGGGCCTGGGTAATATTCCGGTGCTCGGTGCCTTCTTCCGTTCCAGCCGTATTTCCCGGGACGACAAAGAACTGGTGATGGTGGTCACCCCCCATCTGGTGACGCCGCGCAAGGCCGGCGATCCGCCGGTGACGCTGCCGGGCGGCGCCTACCGGGAAAGCAGCACGCAATGGCTGGACATGGCCACCGAGCCGCGTGGTGGCTCGCAACCCATTCGTCATGGAGTGAGCTGGTGAGCGATAACGATATTGTCCTGTCGGTGGTTGACGACCCCGGTATCAAGGCCTGGCTGGACCGGGTTATCGATGAGCCGTTCCGCGTGGAATTCGTCAGCCGCGCCGATCTCACCCGGGTGTTGCGCCTGCTGGAGGCAACCACCGCCCATGTGGTGCTGGTAGAGATCAACGAAGCGGATATGGATCAGTCGCTGGCGATCATCACCGCGCTGACCAGCGCCCGGCCCTGGGTCACGGTGATCACCGTGTGCACCCGCTCCAACCAGGAGTTGCTGCTGCAAAGCATGCGCGCCGGCGCCCGGGACAGTTTCCTGGCCGGCAACGACGCCGGGGAAATCCGCGACCGGCTGCGCCGTCATCAGTTGGTGCGCAGCGGGCATTACGGCGACGAAAGCCGCTCCTCGGTGAACAACCTGACGCTGGTGACCGGCGCCGATCCCACCGTGGACACGCGCTTCCTGGCGCAAAATCTCGCCGTCGGCATCAACCAGCGTCAGCCCAACTGGCGTTGCCTGGCTATCGACACCCAGCCCCGCGAGCGGGGGGTGTTCTATCTCGACGCCAGCAGCGAATTCACCCTGGATAACCTGCTCGCCAATCCGGAAACCCTGGACGAGACGCTGATCGACACGGCGCTGGAAGAGTTCCGGCCCGGCCTGCGACTGCTGTCCGGCGGCATCGGCAGCCAGGCGTTGGACGGCGACCGCAGCGCCGATCTGTTCATCGCCCTGAACCGGCTGATGCAAATGTTCGACCACATCACCATCAACGTGGCCTCATTGCAAAGTGCGTACTGGGTGCGGGCGCTGGGCGTGCATACCCGGCATCTTCTGGTGGGCATTCACCCGCTGGTGGATCATGCCCACGCCGCCCGGGCGCTGGTTCACGACTGGGGCTCCCATCTCGGCCGTGAGGGCCATATCGGGCTGGTGGTGGACGGTTACGACAGTGGCGTACCGCCGGATGCCGACGAACTGAGTGATACCGTCGGCGCGCCGCTGGCGGGCACCCTGCCGATGGATTGGCGTCACCGCCTGCTGGCGGTGAACAGCGGCCGGCCGATTCTTGAGCAGTCGCCCCGGTGTGCCTACAGCCGTCGGCTGGGGAGCTTGCTCGAATCCCTTGATGGCCAGGACGATGAGCCGCGACGCGGTGGTTTTCTGACGCGATTGCTGGGGAGTTAAGCCGTGGCCGGTCGTTTCGATCAGGAGTACCAGCAGCTCAAGGAGCGCGCCCATCGCTGGGTGGTGGAGCGGCTGGATGAAGAAGGCATCGAAGTCGGCAAAGCGACCCGTGATGCCCTGGCCGAGTTCACCCGCAGCCATGTCGGGCAGTACATCTCTCATAACCGGGTGCCGTTATCCACCCAGGATCTGAACCAGCTGGTCCGCGATATTCTCGATGAAGTCACCGGCTTCGGCCCGCTGGAGCCGTTGCTGGCGGACACCAGCGTCAACGATATTCTGGTGAACGGACCGGAACACGTTTTCGTGGAGGTGGCCGGTGTGTTGCAGCGGGCCAATACCCGCTTCATCAATGATGATCACGTCACCCGGGTAATTCGTCGCATGCTGGCGCCTCTGGGCCGGCGGCTGGATGAAGCCAGCCCGATGGTGGACGCCAGGTTGCCGGACGGCTCGCGGGTCAACGCGATCATCCCGCCGCTGGCCCTGGACGGGCCCACCATCAGTATCCGTAAGTTCACCGGTAACCACCTGTCCGCCCAGCAGCTGATCGAAAACGGTTCGATGACCGACGCCTGTCTCGACGTGTTGATCCGCGCGGTGGAGTCCCGCCGTAACATTATCATCAGCGGCGGTACCGGCACCGGTAAGACCACCATGCTGAACCTGATCAGCCAGTACATCCCCCGCGCGGAACGGATCCTCACCATCGAGGACTCCGCCGAGCTGGTGCTCAACCACCCCCATGTGGTGCGCCTGGAAACCCGGCCGGCCAACACCGAAGGCAAAGGCCGTATCACCGCTCGGGAGCTGGTGGTGAACTCGCTGCGGATGCGGCCCGACCGGATCGTTCTCGGCGAGGTGCGCTCCGCGGAAATCATCGAATTGCTGCAGGCCATGAATACCGGCCACGAAGGTTCGATGAGTACCATCCACGCCAACACCACCCGGGACGCCCTGGTGCGGATCGAAACCCTGCTGGCGGTCAGTGGTTACGACGCCAGCGAGCGTGCCATCAGCCGGCTTATCGGCTCCGCCCTGGACATCATTATCCAACTGGTGCGGATGCCCGACGGTCGCCGGATGGTCAGCGAGGTGGTCGCTCTCACGCCCACCGAGACCGACGCGTACCACATGGACTACCTGTACCGGAGCCACGACCAATGAGTGCCCTGGCCCTGCTCGCCGCCGCGCAAACGCTCGCCTTGCTCGCGCTGATCACGGTGGTGCTGCAGTGGTTGTGGGCACGACGCCGTTTTAAACGGTCATTGAATGAGGGCATCCGCCGACGTCTGGAAACCCGGGCGGATCTGGGTGTCGAGACCGCCGCCCGGGTCACCGTGACGCCGCTGGAAAGCGTGCTGATTCGCGCGGACATTCACCTCAGCCAGGGCCAGCTGACCGTCTTCGGTCTGATCGTCGCCGTGTTTTTGCTGGTGGTGCTGGTGCTCAATGGGCTGCTGGTCGCGTTGATCACCGCCGGTCTGATCGCCATCGCGCTGTGGATGTACTGGCGTTTTCGCTTCCAGCAGCAACGGCGGCGCATTTACGAGGAGTTGCCCGGTTTGATCGACACCACCCTGCGCTATCTGAGCGCCGGGCGCTCGCTGGACAATGCGTTGGTGGAATCCTTCAACGACGCCCCGCCGGTTTTCGATCCGCTGGCGTTCCGGTTACGTAACGCCGTGGAAGCGGGTCGCGATTACACCAGCCTGTTCGAGGACTTCGGTGGCCTTTATCGGGTTCCTTCCCTGGTGTTGGTTTCTATCGCGCTGCGCACCTCAGCTCGTTTCGGTTCCTCGATACGGCCCGTGCTGACCCAGGTGGCCACTTCATTGCGCTCTCAACAGGAGCTGCGGCGGGAGTTCATGGCGGCCACCGCGGAGACACGTTTCACCGCCGCCGTTTTCGCACTGTTGCCGCTGGGTCTGGCCGCGTACATGATCCTGATAAACGAGAACTACTCCCGGGTCCTGCTGGACACCGATACCGGCCACATGATGCTCGCCATCGCCGGCGGTCTACAGGCCCTGGGCGTGGTCATTATCTGGCGGATGATCCAGGGGGTGGGACGTGAATAGTGTCTGGTTCATATCCGCGGCCGTGATCTCTTTCCTCGCCATTTGGGTGGCCTGGGCGAAGGCGCCGCAGTGGGCCCGTCGCGCCCGGATCAACGCGCGTTTGCATCGCCTTGCCGATCAGGATGAAGAAGTTTCCAGTTTCTGGCTCTCCAGGCTTGCCAGCCAGTTCACCGAGTCGTCCATTGCGCGGGGTGACTTCGAGGACATTCGAGAGGCCTACGCCGCCACCGGGCGCACCCGCGAGCAGGCGCAGCTTTTGTACCTGCTGTTTTGTTGGATTCTGCCGGCGGTGGCCGTGGCCGTCGGCTTTGTGTTCCTCGGCCCGATCGGTGGGATGATCGTGGCGGCGCTGTCGTTTCTGGTGCCGAGACGGGCTATCCGCTCGATGGGGCAGCGTGCTGAGCAGCGGCAGAACCTGGAGGCGGTGGAGCTCTGCCACCTGACACGTATGTTGATGGAGGCCGGCCTTTCCCTGGAGCGGGTGCTGCGTCTGATCGCCAATCAGGCCAGGCCGCTTCTGCCCATGCTTTCCGCGCGTCTCGACCGCTTTAACCGATTGATGGAATCCGGCGCCGAACGTTCCCAGGCGTTGGACGAACTCGGTGAGAACCGTCGTATACCTGTCCTGCGTAACTACGTGGTGCTGATGAAACAGAGCAGCCAGTTGGGCGCCGGTGTTTCCCTCAGCCTGGATCAAATCATCGAAGAAGCGCAGAACGTGGAGCGTAACCGGGTGCGCGAGGAAACCAACCGAATCGGCGCCAAGATGACCGTCATTATGATGGCGTTCATGCTGCCGGCATTGTTTATTCTGATTGGCGGCCCGGCGGTGATTTCCATCACCGAGGCGCTTGGGTAGCCCGAATATTCAGCAATACGCGCGGTGCGCGCTCGAACGAACAATGAAGACCAGGAGCAACGGATGCAAAAAATAGCGATGGGGATCATGGCCAGCGTGCTGATGGCCGGTTGCGCTTCCCAGGCGCCCAGCGAACTCCCCAACGACCCGTACGATCTGGACCGGTTGAACTGCTCCGCCCGCATCCAACCGGAGCAACAGGTGCAACTCGACATGGTCGACAACCTGATGAACCGGGAGCGTAACCACGCGGCCCTGGCGCAGCTGGAAGCCAAGCCCATGGAAACCGTGGATCACTGGGTGCGTTACGGTCAGTTGCAGGCGTCCACCGGCCACCTGGGAGAGGCGGAGACCATTTTTCAGGGGCTGGTGGACCGGTGCGGCACCGGCCGCAGCCACCACGGCCTGGGCATGGTCCTGTTGAAACAGGACAAGGTTTTGAGAGCGCTTCATCACCTGGAGATCGCGCGGGAACGGACACCGGCCTCGGCCCAGGTGCGCAATGACTACGGCTATGTGCTGCTCATGGTCGGCGATTATGAAGACGCCGCCTATGAGCTGCGCACCGCCATGGAACTCGGCGACGGCAAGGGCCCGGTACGTCAGAATCTGGCGGTGGCCTACCTCCTCACCGACAACTGGGGCGGCCTGGAATGGATGAAGAAGCAATACGACCTGAGCAGTGAAGAGCGGGCCTACGCGGAACGGCTGGCCGAGCAATTCGGGAGATAAACTATGAAACTGGTCATGGCTCTACTCACCCTGATACCACTGGCGGCGATGGCCGACGGCAGGCCGGAGTTCGGTCTGTCCGGCAAAGTGGTGGACGTCGAACGGGAGCACCAGCTCGGCGCCGCCACCCAGAGCGCCCTGGAACAGCAGCGGCGTTCGCCGCCGGCGGAGAAAAGTGAACTCTCCGTGCCGGTCTACATCGACACGCAACGCCGCCTGGCGGACAGCTTTAAACAACCGATTCCGGACAGTTTCGGCGAACAGACCCGGGACGAGGAGTAGTTCTGATGTTTCGGCAGCGAGGCGCGCTCACCGTTATCACTCCATTGCTGATGTTGCTGGTGATTCTGCTCGGCGCCATGGCGCTGGACGGCGCCCGCCTGTTTTCGCTGCGTAAGGAAATGCAAAGCCAGGTCAACGCCGCCGCCACCGCGGCCGCCGACGCTGCCCAAGCCTGCGGGGGGGAATTCGTGGCGCTCCAGGATATAAACGACAGAGCCCTGATCGCCGCCCAAGAGCAGGGTTTCTCAGGCGATGCCAGTGCGCTTGTCGTGCAGCCCGGCGTGATCGAGAGCGACGATGAAAAGGTGCTCTCCTTCGAGCCGGTGACCGATCTGAGGCGTAGCAATGGGGTTGCGGTGACCTACGAGCGGGAGGAGCCCATCTCGGTCCTGTTGCCGGAGAGTATCTTCGGAAGCGTGACGATGTCCGTCGGTGCCGCGGCCCGCAAAGAGCTGATAGGTACGCTGAGTGCGGCCGGCAGTACCGCCGTTGTCGGCGGTACGCAGCAGACGGCGAACCTTCTGAATGTGTTGTTGGGCGCCATTCTTAACGGTGGGACACCATTCAGTATTGACCCCACGCAGTTCGCCAGTCTGGCGGAAACCACCGTCAAGTTGGGCGATGTACTGGATGGTGTTGGTGTGGATACCGTCGAGGAATTGTTATCGACGGATGTATTGGTCGGTAACTTGCTTGGGGCCCTGGATTCGGCGGCGGATCCGCTCGCCGGTGTCGGCGGTGCCATGGATCAACTAATAGCGGGCGCCGGCGTGGAAACCGTCAAGCTGGCCGATGTCATCGATATCGTCGGCTCCGCGGAGATACCGGAAAACAGCCGCTTGCCGCTGTACGATACCGTTATGGCGCTGGCGCTTAATCTGGTCGAGGGCACCCTGATAGAGGGGGCACTGCCGGATACCCAGATCAACATTCCCGGCGTTACCGAGACGAAGATCGAACTGTTCGTGGGTAAAGCGCCAAGCGTGGTTGTGGGGCCGGCTCGTATCGGAGAGGACGGTGAATGGGAGACACGATTCCATGCGCCCGACGTCGGCCTTACCATTTCCAGCGACCTGAATATTCTCAATTTGCTCACCGTACGGCTGCCCCTGGCGGTTCAGGCCGGTGGTGGTACGGGCGAGCTGGTCTGGGCCAGATGCGCACGGGGCACGGGTTCGAATCTCGTCACCGTCGGTATTGATGTGGACAGTCAGGCGGCTCGCATTGCTACCGGCCAGATAAATGGGATGGGGGTTCTGGAGCAGGAAGAGGTTGATCTTTCGGTGCTCAAGAACCTTCTCCCCGGCAGCATAACGCTCGCTAACATCACCGCGGACCTGGATTTAACGGTCGGCGGCGGGCAGGAGCGTGTGGAGCTCAGCTACACTCTGGATGAAGACAATCCGTCCTCGGTGTTTACGGAAGGCGGACTTTCCAGCGCAGACTTCAGTAATTTGGATATCAACGTCGAATTGCTTGAGGAAGAGGAAGAATGCAGTGGGTTTCTTGGCTGTCTTTTAGAGGGTATCGGGGACGTTCTCAGTGGCATTGTCGAAGGGATCACAAGCTTGCTTGGCTTGGAGCAGTTGATTCAGGAAACCGTTGAAGGTTTGGTGGAGGCACTCGGTACGACCCTGATCGACCCGCTTCTGAACGCTATCGGGATTTCGCTGGGCACCACGAAAGTGGAGATTACCGGCGCGGACCAAAACAACGTTCAGCTTCTCGAGTACTGTGGTCCCGAAGGCTGCTAAAGGAAGCCCGGTAGGGGCTTCCCTTCTGGCAGTCACTCTTTCCGGTTCAGGCCGAGCCACTAAATCAAATCACGCTTTTCCCTGCTTGGCCGTGCGCAGGTTCCTTACCACCAAAACGTTCAGCATGCCCACGCCGAAGCCACGCGTTGGTCCGCGAGCATAAAGGCCTCGTGCCCTGGCGGTCGCTTTTGATCAATAGGGTCAGCGGGTAGGTGCCGCCGTAAAAGGCGGCCCGCCCGGAGGGCAGGCCGCGAGGGAGAGGTACTTCAGAGCTTATCGGGCGGCGTTGCCGGCCTGGGCCGGCTGCACCCGGTACCTTTTCAGTGTCGCCACGAAATCCTGCAGTGCATGAATGCCGGATTCCTCGGCGTCCCGGCACCACTGGGCCAGGGATTCCAGCATCTCGGAGGAGTTGCGGCTGGTCTGGCTCCAGATCGACTGCAGGCGCAGCCGGTACTCATAGATGGTGGCCAGGGTGTGGTTGTGTTCGGTCAGGTTCGCCAGCCGGTGCTTATGGCGGCTCTTGAAGAACCGCTGGTCCCGGTAGAGCAGGGCGCGGGCGCGGCTGTAAAAGCCACGGGTGGCCTCGCAGGCGCGGGCTTTTTCCTGTTCGAACACCGGCTTGATCACGGCGCGGCGGTACTGGGCCATGACCTGGAAACGGTGCTGGAAGACCGCCCGCAGGGTATCCAGATCCACGGCGGGTTTGGCGTTGTCGCGGTCCACCACCGGCTTGGGCGCCACCTTCTTCACTTTCGCCAGGCCCAGCATTTCGAACAGGCGAATCCACGCCCAGCCCATGTCGAACTCGAAGCGGCGAATGGAAAGCTTGGCGGAATTGGGGTAGGTGTGGTGGTTATTGTGCAGTTCTTCGCCGCCGATCAGCACGCCCCAGGGAAGCACGTTGCGCGAGGCGTCCGTGCATTCGAAGTTGCGGTAGCCCCAGTAGTGGCCGATGCCGTTGATCACGCCGGCGGCGAAAAGCGGAATCCAGATCATCTGCACCGCCCAGATGGTGATGCCGATGGCGCCGAACAGGGCCAGATCAATAGCGCCCATCAGCGCGATGCCCAGGAAGGTGAAGCGGCTGTAGACATTGCGCTCGACCCAGTCGTCCGGGCAGCCGGCGCCGTACTTGTCCAGGGTTTCCTGGTTGACGGCTTCCGCCTGGTAGAGCTCGGCGCCTTCGCTGAGGACCTTGCGAATGCCCAGCACCTGGGGGCTGTGCGGGTCCTCTTCCGTATCGCAGCGGGCGTGGTGCTTGCGGTGGATGGCGGTCCAGGCGCGGGTGTTCTGGCCGGTGGTCAGCCACAGCCAGAAGCGGAAGAAATGTTTAAGAGCCGGGTGCAGTTCCAGGGCCCGGTGGGCGGAGTAGCGGTGCAGGTAGACGGTCACGCTGACAATGGTCACGTGGGTCATGGCCAGGGTGATAAGCACCAGTGCCCAGGGGCCGGCGGAAAGCAGGCCACCGGAGAAGAAATTCAGTACGTCGTTCATGGCGGAAAACACAGTTGCGAAACCTCGAGAGGCTCCGGATTACGGGGTTAATGGCGGAGACCATCGGCCACCTGATACAGCGTCGAATCTAGCGAGTCAACAGCAGGTGACCCTCGGAGTGTACCTGAGCCTGCCATCCGGGGGCCAGATAAACCGTCCCCACCGCCTCGAACACCAGCGCCGGCCCGCGCAGGATCTGGTCCGGAGCCAGATCGTCGCGGCGATGGACCGGCACCGGCCCCTCCACGCCCGGCAGCCGGACCTGCCAGGCCGGGGCACCGTCGCCGCCGGCCAGCGGCGCGGGCGCCGGGGGCCGCGCCGGGGCCTGGCAGCGCACCCGCACATTGACCCTCTGCACCGGCAGCGCCAGACGGTGGCCGTAGCGGTGCTCGTGGAGGCGGTGAAACGCGGCCTCCGCCGCCTCCGGGTCGCCGTCCCAGGGCAAGCCGAGGGTCGATGATTGCCCTTGATAGCACAGGTCCAGTGTCACTTCGGTGACCACGTCGCTGTCCGGCACCCCCTCCGAGGCCAGCTCTTCCCGGCCGCGCCGGTCCAGGTCCGCCGCCAGGGCGGTCACCCGGGCGGCGTCGGCGCCGCCGGGCAGGGCCTGGATCAGCTCCCGCTTGCGCGGCGCGTACACCAGCCCCTCGGCGGACAGCACCCCGGCGCGGATTGGCATCACCGCCCGCCGCATGCCCAGGTTCTCCGCCAGGGCGCACACATGCAGGCCGCCGGCGCCGCCGAAGCTGACCAGCTGGAAATCCGCCGGGTCGAAGCCTTTCTGGATGGAAATCACCCGCAGCGCCTGGCTCATGTGTTCATTGGCCAGCTCGACAATGCCTTGGGCCGCGCTCACCGTGTCCAGGCCCAGTGAGCGCGCCACCCGCGCCACCGCCGCTTCGGCCGCGTCGCGGTCCAGGGCCAGGCTGCCGCCCAGGGCGAACTCCGGCTGCAGGCGGCCGAGCACCAGGTTGGCGTCGGTGACCGTGGGCTCCAGACCGCCCTTGCCGTAGCAGGCCGGGCCCGGGTCGGCGCCGGCGGATTGCGGGCCCACATGCAGCAGGCCGGCGTCGTCGACCCGCGCCAGGGAGCCGCCGCCGGCGCCGATGGTGTGCATGTCCACCATCGGCACCGCCACCGGGTAGGGGCCGATATGGCCGCTCTGGGTGAGGCGGATGTCGCCGTCCAGCAGCGCCACGTCGGTGGAGGTGCCGCCCATGTCGAAGGTCATCAGGTGGTCCTCGCCCAGGGCGCCGCCCAGGCGGTGGGCGGCGCTGAGGCCCCCGGCGGGGCCGGACAGCAACAGGTTCACGGCGCGCCCCGCGGCCTGGTCGGCGGCCACGGTACCGCCGTTGGACTGCATGATGGTCAAGGGCGAGGGGGCGGTGTGGGTCTTCAGACGGCGGATGTAATGATGAATACGCGGCGCCAGCCAGGCGTTCAGCCAGGTGGCCATGCCGCGCTCGTATTCGCCCCGGGTGGGCAGCACCCGGCTGGACAGGCTCACCGCCAGGCCGGCGTTCTCCAGGGCGCGCCCCAGGCGCTCCTCATGGTCCGGGTCCAGATAGGCGAACAGCAGGTTCACCGCCACGGATTCCGGGCCATGGGCCCGCACCCGCGCCACCAGATCGTCGATATCCGCGTCGTTCAGGTCGGTCACCGGGGCGCCGTCGGCGCCCAGACGGGCGCTCAGGCTCTCCACCGGCGTGCCGGCCAGCGCCGTGGGCGCCGCGGAGGGCGTCAGGTTGTACAGCTCCGGCCGGTTCTGGCGGCCGATCAGCAGTACGTCCTCCAGGCCCCGGTTGGTGACCAGTACGGTGCGCGCGCCCTTGCCTTCCAGCGCCGCGTTGGTGGCCACCGTGGTGCCATGGACGATCACCAGCTCACCGGCGCGCAGGCGATCCTCCAGGCCCATCTCGCGGATGCCCTGGAGGATCGCCTCCTCCGGGGCGGCCGGCGTCGACAGCACTTTATGGATACGCGGAGTGTCCTCGCCGAGCAGGACGAAATCGGTGAAGGTGCCGCCGGTGTCGACACCGAGCCAATAGGCCATGTTGTCTCCCAGGATAGGATGTCTCCGTTGCCTGTGCCCGTTACAATCCAGGGCGTCATGTTAGCCTCCCTCACCCAGGATAGCCCATGCCCGAATTGCCCGAAGTGGAGACCACCCGGCGCGGCATCGAGCCCCACGTGGCCGGCCGCACCCTCACCGCCGTCACCGTGCGCGAGCCCCGGCTGCGCTGGCCGGTGGACGCCCGGGTCGCCGAGCTGCGCGACAAGCGCATCATCGGCCTGCGCCGGCGCGCCAAGTACCTGCTGATGGATCTCGGTGAGCTGCACCTGGGAATTCACCTGGGCATGTCCGGCACCCTGCGCGTGGTCGCCGCCGACACGCCGCTGCGCAAGCACGACCACATCGACCTGCATCTGGACAGCGGCCGGCTGCTGCGTTTCAACGACCCGCGCCGCTTCGGCGCCCTGCTGTACCTGACGGACGCCCTGACCCACCCGTTGCTGGCCAACCTTGGCCCCGAACCCCTGGACCAGGACTTTTCCGGCGGCTGGCTGTACCGCCGCAGTCGCGGGCGGCGGGTGTCGGTGAAGAGCTTTATCATGGATAACGCCACGGTGGTGGGCGTGGGCAACATCTACGCCCAGGAAAGCCTGTTTCTGGCCGGCATCCATCCCAGCCGCCCCGCCGGCCGCATCAGCGAGGCGCGCTACCAGCGTCTGGCGCTGGCGATACGCTCGGTGCTGGCCAAGGCCATCGAGGCCGGCGGCACCACCCTGCGCGATTTCACCAGCGCCGAGGGCCAGCCCGGCTACTTTGCTCAGCAGCTGCTGGTCTACGGCCGCGCCGGCGAGCCTTGCCCGCAGTGCGCCGAGCCGCTGCGCGGCGGCCGCCACGGCCAGCGCAGCACCGTCTATTGCCCGCGCTGCCAGCGCTGAGCGGCCACCGTTCGTCCGGTGGTGCTTGCGGGGCCTCATATTGCCGGTGTAATAACAAAGATGTAGATTGTGATCTGATTGTGGGAAGAACAAATACTTAGGAACGACAATGGGTGCGACAAAAAACAAGAGGGAATCACGATGAAGCGAGCCCTGCGCGTGGTTGCGGCCACTGCCCTCGCCTCGACGCTATCGTTCACCAGTGCCGCCCAGGCCCGCGACATGGACATGGAAGGCGCCCGGCCCTCCGCGTTCGCCATGTTCGGTGACGCCCTGATCGTGCGCCCGGTGATGACGGCGGCCACGGTCGGTGGCGCGGCGATCTATGTGGTGACGCTGCCGTTCAGCCTGATCGGGGGGAACGCTCAGGAGGCCGGCGAAACACTGGTCGTGGACCCCGCCGCCACCGCTTTCGTCCGTTGCCTGGGCTGCACGCCCAGCCAGCATGAGCGGAATCAGACCGATCAGGCGATCCGCCAGGCCAACCGCGACTGATACTGACGCCCGGTTCCAATAAAAAGCCCGCCGTGGATTCCACGGCGGGCTTTTTTGTGGGGCCTCTGGTAATCCCGCCGGCCGGCTTTGCCGGCCTTTCGCGGGCGGGGCCCGCTCCCACAGGGCCCGCTCCCACAGGTTCAGGCGGCTTCTTCGTGGCCTTCGTCGCGGCCCAGAAGCATGTACATGGCCGGCACCACGAACAGCGTGAACAGGGTGCCGATGGTCATGCCCGCGGCCACCACTAGGCCGATGGCGAAGCGCGCGCCGCCGCCGGGGCCGGCGGCGATCAGCAGCGGCACCATGGCCAGCACCAGGGCGGCGGTGGTCATCAGCACCGGGCGCAGCCGCACGGCGGCGGCGTGCTCGATGGCGCGCCGCTTGCCCATGCCCTCCAGCTGCATCTTGTTGGCGAATTCCACGATCAGAATACCGTGTTTCGAGATCACCCCGATCAGCGTCACCAGGCCCACCTGGGTGTAGATGTTCAGGGTGGTCAGGCCCAGGCTGACGAAGATCATCGCGCCGCACACCGACATGGGGACGGTGATCAGCATGATGATCGGGTCGCGCCAGGACTCGAACTGGGCGGCCAGCACCAGGTAGATCACGATCAGCGCGAAGAAGAAGGTGACGATCAGGTCGCTGCCCTCTTTCTTGAACTGACGGGACTGGCCGGAGTAGTCCACGGAGTAGCCGGACGGCAGCACCTCGTCGGCGGCGTTCTCCAGCACGCCCAGCGCTTCGCCCAGGGTCACCCCGGGCCGCTGTACCCCGGAGATGGTCACCGCGTTGAGCTGCTGAAAACGCTTCAGCTGCTGGGGCTGCACGGTCTCTTCCAGGCTGATCACGGTGGCCAGCGGCACCAGGTCGCCCTGGCCGGTGCGCACGTAGTACTGCTTAAGCTGCTCCGGCGTCAGGCGGCTGCTCCGTTCCACCTGGGGGATCACCTTGTAGGACCGGTTCTCCAGGGAGAAGCGGTTGGCGTAGCCGCCGGCGAGCATGGCGCCCAGTTCCTGGGCGAGCTGCTGCATGGTGATGCCCAGGCTGGCCGCTTTCTCCCGGTCCACCAGGATGTTGTAGCGCGGCTTGTCGATCTTCAGGTCGGTGTCCATGAAGATGAACTTGTTGCTGGCGCGCGCCTTCTCGAGCACCTCGTTGGCGAATTCCTGCAGGTTCTCGGTGGGCTCGGTGGTGCCGATCACGAATTCCACCGGCAGCGCGCCGCCGGCGGTGGGCAGCGAGGGCGGTACGAAGGCCGCCACCTGCAGGCCGGCGATGTCGTTGATCTTCTCGGACAGCTCGTTCTTGGCCTCGGCGGTGGTCTGCTCGCGCTCGTTCCAGCTCTTCAGCACGAAACCGGCCAGCGCGGTATTGGACGCGGTGGTGGAGCCGCCGCCGCCGATACCGTTGAGCAGGAATACGTTGTCCACCGACGGCATGGTGTCGGCGATGTCGTTGAACTCGCGGGTGAACGGTTCAAGGTAATCCAGCGTCACATAGGGGTCGGCGGTGGAGGAGGTGAGCACGAAGCCCTGGTCTTCCGCCGGCTCCAGCTCGCTGGGCGAGGTCACGAACAGGAAGTAGCAGGACACCAGAATCACCGCGCCGAACACATAGATCACCGGCAGCTCGTTGAGCGCGCCGTGCAGGCGCCGCTCATAGCTTTTCTCCAGCTTCTCGAAACGCCGGTTCACCCAGCGCTCGAAGCGGTTGCCGGTGCGGTCCGGGTCGTGCTCCTTGAGGATCTTGGCGCACATCATCGGCGACAGCGTCAGCGCCACCACGCCGGACAACAGCACGGCGCCGGCCAGGGAGAACGCGAACTCCACGAACAGGGTGCCGGTGAGGCCGCCCATGAAACCGATCGGCAGGTACACCGCCACCAGCGTGGTGGTCATCGCCACCACCGGCCAGGCCAGTTCCCGGGCGCCCTTGATGGCGGCGTCGTAGGGTGACAGGCCCTCTTCCACGTGTCGGTGAATGTTCTCCAGCACGATGATGGCGTCGTCCACCACGATGCCGATGGCCAGTACCATGGCCAGCAGCGTCAGCAGATTGATGGAGAAACCCATCAGCAGCATCAGGAACAGTGCGCCGACCATGGACAGCGGCACCGCGATGGCGGGGATCAGCACCGAGCGCAGTGACCCCAGGAACAGGTAGATCACCGCGATCACGATCAGCACCGCTTCGATCAGGGTTTTCACCACTTCGTCGATGGAATCCTGAATGTACTCGGTGCCGTCATAGGGAATGTCCCCGGCCATGCCTTCGGGCAGTTGCGGGAACACTTCATTTTCCAGGATGCCCCGCACTTCCTCGATCACATCCAGGGCGTTGGCGTCGGTGGCCACCTCGATGCCCATGAAGGTGGCCTGCTTGCCGTTGAAGGTCACCGACGACTGGTACGACTCCGAGCCCAGCTCCACGTCCGCCACGTCTTCCAGGCGCACGATGGCATTGTCCTCGGAGCGGATGATCAGCCGCTCGAACTCCTCGGTGGTGTTCAGGTCGGTGGCCGCTTTCAGATCCAGCGCCACGTTGGAGCCCTTGGTGCCGCCCACCGCGGCCAGCACGTTGTTCTGCTGCAGGGCGCCGTACACTTCCGAGGGCGTGATCCCCAGGGCCGCCATCCGCTCCGGCTTCAGCCAGGCGCGCATGGCGAAGGTGCGGTCACCGAGAATCCGCGCCCGCTGCACGCCGTTGACCGTGGCCAGCTTGGGCTGCACCTCGCGCACCAGATAGTCGGTGATCTGGTTGTTGTCGAGAATCTCCGAGGAAAACGACAGGTACATGGAGGCGATGTTCTGGCCCACCGCCAGTTCGATGGTGGGGTCCTCCGCCTCCTCGGGCAGCTCGCTGCGCATCTTGTTAACCTTGGCCACGATCTGCGTGAGCGCCTCGTTGGGGTCCTCGCCCAGGCGAATGTAGGCCTGGATCGACGAGGCGCTCTGCAGCGAGGTGGAGACCAGATAATCAATGCCGTCCGCGGAGGCGATCTCCTGCTCCAGCGGCGTGGTGATAAAGCCCTGAATCAGATCGGCGTCGGCACCGGTGTAGACCGTGGTCACGGTGACCACGGCGTTTTCCAGTTCCGGATACTGGCGCACGTTCAGTTCCGTGGCGGCGCGCAACCCGAGCAGGAAGATGAACAGGCTGACCACCGAGGCCAGCACCGGCTTGCTGATGAAGATGTCCGTGAATTTCATGGCTATCCTCAGCTGTTGCCGGGTGTCGGCGTCGCATCCGCGGAGGGCTGCACATCGTTCTCGATGGTCACGGCGGCATCGTTACGCAGTTTCAGCAACCCGCTGGTGGCGACCACTTCGCCGGGCTTGAGCCCGTCGATCACCGCCACCAGATCGCCGCGTCGGCGGCCCAGCTTCACGAACCGCTTCTTGACGATCTTGTCGGCGCCGTCCGCTTTTTTATCGCTGTCGGTGTCGCTCTCCGCGTTCTCACCGGCCTCGCCTTTTTGCGGCGCGTCCTTCACCACGAACACCGCGTTGCCGTAGGGGGCGTAGCTGATCGCGGTGCGCGGAATCACCACCACGTCCTCGGATTGCGGCAACTGAATGTCGACGCTGGCGAACATGCCGGGGCGCAGTTTGTTGTCTTCATTTTCGAAACGCGCCTGCACGGACACGTTGCGGGTGGCTTCGCTGACCCCGGGTTCGATGGCGGAAATCTCGCCTTCGAACCGCTGGTCCGGATAGGCGTCCAGGGCGACCCGCACTTTCAGGCCCTCTTCGATCCGGCTCAGCTCCTGTTCGGGGAGCGCGAAGTCCACGAAGATCGGCTGCAACTGGTTCAGGCTCACCACCGGCGTGCCCGCCTGCAGGAACTGGCCCAGGTCCACCTGGCGGATGCCGAGCACGCCGTCGAAGGGCGCACGCACGGTTTTATAGTTCAGCTGTTCGCGCTGGGCCTGCGCCTGGGCCACCGCCTGGTCGCGCTGGGCGCGGCGGTTGTCCAGTTCCGAACGGGAGATCGTGCCCTGCTTGAACAGGCGCTGGTAGCGGTCATACTCCTGGCGGGCCAGGCCGGCGGTGGCCTCCAGCGCATTGAGCTGGGCGCGGTCGGCGGCGGCTTCCAGCCGGATCAGCACGTCGCCTTTCTTCACCGAGTCACCGGATTCGAACTCGATGGCCTCCACTTCGCCGGGTACCTGCGCGGTCACGTTGACGCCGTTGACGGCGTTAACGGTGCCCACCGCTTCCAGAATCGACGCCCAGTTGTCCTGGCGGGCCTCATAGGTGGAAACGGCGGCGGCGGGCTGCGGCATGTTGTCGAAGAAGTCGTTCATCATTTTGCTCATGAACGCCTTGAAGCCAAAAATAAGGCCGAAGACGACAGCCAGGATGATCAGCATGATCACCATGCGCTTGCTGAAGATGCGCTTACTCATTGACCTAAACCCCTGATGTGCGGCTGTATTTTAGTTGTTTGCCCGTAGGCGGAGGGGGGATTCATCCGGCAGCCCCGTCGTCAGGCAATGTTCCTTTTCGCGCCCGCCCCTTGAGAGGCGTGCTGTTTGCATCCTTGTCGTTAAACGACGGACTGAATCGACCCCGAAGTGTGAACAGAATTTAAACAGGCATCAAGCGCCGGATCATGACAGTCCGGCTGCGTCATCCGACTTGCGTGGCGAGACGCTCCAGAACCGTATTCAAGTGTCGGAAACCGAGTTCGGTGCAGGCGGCCCGCTGCTCGTCCGCCACCAGCAGCCCCTGCGCGCGGCCGGCGGCCAGCGCCGCGTTGATGGCGCCGGCCTCAAGGCCGGTGCGTTGCGACAACACCGTAATCGGCACGCCCTCCACCAGACGCAGTCCGTTCAGCAAGGCTTCCAGTAGCGGCTCATCAATCACGGTGAGGGCGCGCCGCGCGCCCGCCGGATCGGCGAGGTAATGCTCCGGCATGCGCGTTTTCTGAAAACGCAGTAATTCCCGGTCGGTGGTGACCTTGCCGTGGGCGCCGGCGCCGATCGCCAGATAATCGCCGAACCGCCAATAATTCAGGTTGTGCCGGCAGCGCCGCCCGGGCCGCGCGAACGCGGACACTTCATAGCGTTCGAACCCCCGCGCGGCGAGCAAGCTCAACCCCTGCTCTTCCAGGTCCGCGCGGCTGTCCCCGTCGGGCTGCTCCGGCGGCGCGCGGAAAAAGGCGGTATTGGGTTCGATGGTCAGCTCGTACCAGCTCAGGTGCGTCGGCTCCAGCGCCACCGCCTGGCGCAGGTCATCCAGCGCCTGCGCCGGCGTCTGGCCTGGCAGGGCATGCATCAGGTCCAGATTGAAATTGTCGAAGCCGGCGTCGCGGGCGTCGGCGGCGGCGCGCAACGCCTCCTCGGGCCCGTGGATGCGGCCCAGCGCCTGCAGATGCCGCGCGTTGAAACTCTGCACCCCGATCGACAGCCGGTTGATGCCCGCCGTCCGGAAGCCGGCGAAGCGGCCGGTCTCCAGGGTGCCGGGGTTGGCTTCCAGGGTGATTTCGATGTCGTCGCTGAAGCTCAGCCGTTGCCGCAAACCCTCGAACAGGGCGGCATAGAAGTCCGCGCTCATCAGGCTGGGCGTGCCGCCGCCGATAAAGATCGCCTCCAGGGGGCGGCCGCGGACCCAGTTCAGGTCCTGGTCCAGGTCGGCGAGCAGGGCGTCCAGGTAGGCGCGCTCCGGCAGTTCCGACTGGCGCTCGTGGGAGTTGAAGTCGCAGTAGGGGCATTTGCGCACGCACCAGGGTACGTGCACATAGAGCGTCAGCGGCGGGGCGGCGAGCATGGGGTTATTCAGCGTGCTTCTCGCAGGGCGTCCATCAAGGCCTTCAGGGCACGACCGCGGTGGCTGACGCGGTTCTTCTCCGCCGGGTCCATTTCCGCCGCGGTCACGCCCAGCTCCGGAATCAGGAAATGCGGATCATAGCCGAAACCGCCGTTGCCGCGCGGGGCGAGCAGAATCTCGCCTTCCCAGGTGCCCTGGCAGATCAGCGGCGTCGGATCGTCCGGGTGGCGCATCAGCACCAGCACCGCCTGATAGCGGGCGCTGCGGGGCGCGTCCGGCAGGTCACCGAGCATGTCGATCAGCAGGGCGTTGTTCTTGGCGTCGCTGGCGTCGGCGCCGGAAAAGCGCGCCGAGTAGATNCCCGGCGCGCCGTTCAGGGCGTCCACTTCCAGCCCCGAGTCGTCGGCGATCGCCGGCAGGCCGGTGTGCGCGGCNGCGTTGCGCGCCTTGAGGATGGCGTTTTCAACGAACGTCAGGCCGGTCTCTTCCGCTTCCGGCACCTGAAAGTCGCTTTGCGGCACCACTTTCAGGGTCAGTGGCTCGAGAATGGCGCGCATCTCATCCAGCTTTTTCTGGTTGCCGGAGGCGAGTACGAGAGTGTCCATGGTCGGAATCCTGGTGGTTGACGCGGGCGATCAGAGAGTCACCCGGTAAATGGCGATTTCCCCGAACAGGTTGGGCCAGGCCCGGGTCAGCCGGCCACTGCGGTGGTGGCGGTTGACCACCTGCCGCTCGATGATGCGGATATCCCGCTCACGGCAGTGGGCTTCAAAATCCTTCACCGTGCAAAGGTGGATGTTGGGNGTGTCGTACCACTCGTAGGGCAGCGCCGAGGACACCGGCATGCGCCCCTTGAAGCCCAGATAGGAGCGCACCCGCCAATGCCCGAAGTTGGGAAAGGTGATGATCGCTTCGCGGCCCACCCGCAGCATCTCGTCGAGAATGCTGTCCGGACGCAATACCGCCTGCAGCGCCTGGGTCATCACCACATAGTCGAAACGGTCGCTCTGGAAGTTGCCCAGGCCCTTGTCCAGGTCCTGTTCGATCACATTGACGCCCTTGGCGAAGCAGGCGGCGATGTTGTCCTGGTCGATCTCCAGGCCGTAGCCGTTCACCTGCCGGTCGTCCTGAAGATGGGCGAGCAGGTCGCCGTCGCCGCAGCCCAGGTCGAGCACCCGGGCGCCCTTGGGAATCCAGCGGCTGATCAAGGCCAGATCATCACGCATTGGAAGTGGCCTCCGCGACACGGCCCATATAGGCACCGAACAGTTTGCGGTATTCCGGAATCGGCAGCAGGAAGGCGTCGTGGCCCTTGGGCGTATCGATCTCCGCGTAGCTCACATTGCGGCCCACCTGTACCAGGGCATTGACGATTTCCCGGCTGCGTTCCGGCGAGAAGCGCCAGTCCGAGTTGAACGACATCACCAGGAAGTTGCAGCGGGTGTCGGCGAGGGCGTCCTCCAGGGTGCCGTCGCACTCCCGCGCCGGGTCGAAATAATCCAGCGCCTTGGTCATCAGCAGGTAGGTGTTGGCGTCGAAGTTGCGTGAAAAGGTCTCGCCCTGGTGGCGCAGATAGGACTCCACCTGGAATTCCACGTCGAACCCGAAATGGAAGCGGCCGGAGCGCAGGTCGCGGCCGAACTTCATGCGCATGGCGTCGTCGCTGAGGTAGGTGATATGCCCCACCATGCGCGCCAGGATCAGCCCCTGCCGCGGGTAGGTGTCGTGCAGGTAGTAGCGCCCGCCGTGGAAATTCGGATCGGTGAGGATCGATTGCCGGGCCACCTCGTTGAAGGCGATGTTCTGCGCCGACAGTTTCGGTGCCGCCGCGATCACCACCGCGTTGGCCAGCCGGTCGGGGAAGTCGATCGACCACTGCAGGGCCTGCATGCCGCCCAGGCTGCCGCCGACCACCGCCGCCCAGCGCTGGATGCCCAGGGCGTCCGCCAGCTGGGCCTGGCTTTTTACCCAGTCCTTGACCGTCATCATCGGGAAATCCGGCCCCCACAGCTGGCCGGTTTCCGGGTTCTGGGAGCCGGGCCCGCTGGAGCCGTGGCAGCCGCCCAGGTTGTTCGGGCAGACCACGAAGAAGCGGTTGGTATCGATCGGCTTGCCGGGCCCGATGCAGCTGTCCCACCAGCCCGGACGCGGGTCATCGGCGCTGTGATAGCCGGCGGCGTGGTGGTGGCCGGAGAGCGCATGGCAGATCAGCACCGCATTGGAAGCGTCCGCGTTGAGGGTGCCGTAGGTCTCGTAGACCAGATCGTAAGACGGCAGCACCCGTCCGCACTCCAGCTCCAGGGGCTGGTCCACGTGCAGGGTTTGCGGTTGTACCAGGCCTACGGAGTCCTGGGGAATCGTTTCGGGCATTTCGGGCAACCATCCAAAGGTGGGGCAAAGTCTATCGACCGCCCCCTGGCCGTGCAACGCGAGCGAGCGGCCAGCTTTTGCAGTTTTTTATCGGCGCCGACAGGCACGCGCCCGCCGCAGGTCTTAGCATGGGGAAGAATCGTTCCGACAAGGAGTACTCTACAATGAGTCAGCAATTGGAAGGCAAAAGAGTGGCGATCCTCGCCACCGACGGGTTCGAGGAATCCGAACTGGCGGTGCCGCAATCAACACTGCGCGGTGACGGTGTCGAGGTTCACGTGATCGCCCCGAACAAGGACGGCATCCGCGCCTGGAACAAGGGTGAATGGAGCGAAACCTACGACGTCGATGTCGCCCTGGATCAGGCCAAGGCCGCCGATTACCACGCGCTGGTGCTGCCCGGCGGCGTGATCAACCCCGACAAGCTGCGCGTCAACGAAACCGCGCTGGAGTTCGTGAACGCGTTCTTCCAGGCCGGTAAGCCGGTCGCCGCGATCTGTCACGGGCCCTGGACGTTGATCAACGCGGGCGTTGTCGAGGGGCGCAAGATGACCTCCTACCCGTCGGTGCGCAAGGACCTGGAAAACGCGGGCGCGCTCTGGGAAGACAGCGAGGTGGTGGTCGACCAGGGGCTGGTCACCAGCCGCAAGCCCGACGACCTGGACGCCTTCTGTAAACGTCTGGCCGAGGAGCTGGCGGAAGGCCGGCATGAAGGCCAACACGCCTAGGAAGCGGGCCGGCCGGCCGTGGGTCGGCCGGCATCGCTATAACATGGGGTTGTAGCGCGTATCGTCGTCCTGGCGGTCCGCTTTCAACGCGTGATCCAGTACATGGTGCACCCGGTCATGTTCTTCCTTGAAATCCACGTCCACCATGATCAAATAGCAGCCACGCTTCAGGTCCTGAAGATAGGGTTTGAGGTGGTAATTGGTGTGTGAAATACCCCGAATGCCGCCTGCCCAGGCGCCGTGGGCGCCGAAAAACAGAACACTCAGCACCACGCCGCCAAAGCCGATATCGATGCCCCAGGGGTCGATGCCGGTCAGCGCCCAACCCACCAGGAGCCCGATAATGGCCCCGACGAAAGCCCAGAAGAACCCGGTATTCATGATATTGGTGTCTTCCCAGGGGGTGGTGGCCTGAATGCCCCGGCTGGTGAGTTCGGCGTTGTTATTGGCCATCACGTGGACGCGATTCGTGCCGATGTTGGCTTCCTGCAACCTATCCAGCGCGATTTGCACCTGATCGATGGTGCGGACTACATAATAGACTCGATACATCATGGTGATGCGCTCCTTGATTTCTCTGATCACCTGTCCAAGACATGGTGCCCGGCGGAGCGTACACAAGGGGTAAAAGGAGGGAATGGGATCCAATGAGTCATCGTGAGCCGTTGGACCGGCTGTATGCGCTGGTCGCCAACGAAGAAGACGCGCGCACCTGCCGCGACATCAGCGAGGAAGCCTGCCGGGAAGTGCCCGGCAACTTCTTCAAGATCATCCTCGCCAATGTGCTGACCAAGATCGGCGACCTGCTGATCAACCCCAAGACCGTGCTCGCCTGGCTGATCGGCGCNGTGGGNGCNCCCGGGGCGCTGGCCGGCCTGCTGGTGCCGATCCGCGAATCCGGCTCGCTGATCCCGCAGCTGGCGATCGGGGCCTGGATGCGCCGCCACCCGGTGCGCAAGGGCTTCTGGGTGTTCGGNTCGGTGCTGCAGGGNGCCTGTGTGCTGGCCATGGCGGCGGCGGTCTGGTGGNTGCANGGNCTGGCNGCCGGGCTNGCCATNGTCGGCNTGCTGGTGGTGTTCAGCCTNGGGCGCGGNTTTTGCTCGGTGGCGATGAAGGANGTNCAGGGCAANTGCATCCCCAAGGCCCGCCGGGGCCGNCTCACCGGGNTGGCGTCCACCCTGTCCGGNNNGGCGACGCTGGCGGTGGGGGTGTCCCTGTTCGGCGGCGACAGNGAGCCGGGCATGCTGTTCTACACGGTGCTGCTGCTCGCCGCCGGCCTNGCCTGGTGGCTGGCGGCNACGGTGTTCGCCNNGGTGGATGAGTTCCAGGGTGAAACCGCCGGCGGCGGACACGCCCTGCGTCAGGCCTTTGAGAGTCTGGGCCTGCTGGTCAGCGACGCGCCCTTCCGCGACTTCGTGATCGCCCGGGCGCTGCTGATGGCCTCCGCCCTGGGGTCGCCCTTTCTGGTGGTGCTGGCCCAGGAACGGGCCGACGGCGCCGCCCTGCTGGGCGGCTTCCTGGTGGCCTCCAGCCTGGCCAGCACGGTGAGCGCCAGCGTTTGGGGCTACATGGCGGACGCCTCCAGCCGCCAGGTGATGATCCGTGGCGGCGCCCTGGCGGCGCTGGTGTGCCTGGGCGTGGCGGCGGTGGCCCTGGCCGACCCCGCCTGGGACGGGCTCACCTGGTTCTATCCGGTGGCTTTTTACGTGCTCAGCATCGCCCATTCCGGCGTCCGCATCGGCCGCAAGACCTACCTGGTGGACATGGCCGGCGGCACCAAACGCACGGATTACACCGCCGTCAGCAACACCGTGATCGGGGTGCTGCTGCTGGTGCTGGGCGGTGCCAGCGCGGCGGTTTCCCTGCTGGGCGCCCAGTGGGCGCTGTTGTTGCTGGGCGCCATGGGGGTGCTGGGGACCCTGTGCTCCTGGAAGCTGCGAGAGGTGGAGTAGGCACGCCGGCGCCCGTTACAGCCAGAGATGCACCGCCGCCGCGCCGGCGGCCAGCATGCCGGCCAGGCTGAACAGCGCCATCACGCCGTCGTGGGCGGCCAGCGCCAAGGCGTAAAGGGCGATGATCAGCGCCGGCACCGCCGCCGCGAACGGCACTAGTTCCAGCGGCACCATGGCCGCCGCCAACAGCAGACAGACCAGTGCGCCGATCCGATTGAAAGGCCACATGGTGAGCGCCCGCAGCCGGGGCTTGAGCAGCCGGTCGATGCGCTCCGTCCAGGGGCGCACCCGCTCCACCGCCGCCCGGAACTTCTCCCGCTCAAAGGACGCCTCGCGCAGCCGCCCGGGCACCCAGGGGGTGCGTTTGCCGAGCACCAGCTGGCCGGCCACCAGCATGATCAGCAGCGCACTCAGCGTGGGCACCCCGGGGATGGCGCCGGTGGGCAGCAGCACGATCAGCGTTGGGGCCAGCAGCAGCGGGCCGAAGCCCCGCCCCTGCATGGTCTCCACTACGGACACCAGTGACAGCTCACCGCCGTCCGGCTCGTCCGCCAGCTTCACGAGAATGTCGGTCAGCCCCAGGGCTGGTTGTTTGGCGGGCACGGGTTCTCCTGGATCCTTCCGGAAAATGGGTGACGCTCCGAGTCCGGGTCAGCCTGTCCTAAAACGGCCGGGTTCGGCTATCGAACCGGCGTGAAGATTTACCTTTTATAACGATTTTGGGTAAAGTCAGTAGGCTTTATTCAATAATAACGGGACAAATGGAGATTCCCTTTGAAATCAATGAAACGACAACTTCTGTTACTTGCCACCACCGCTCCTCTGATGCTCACCCCCATCGCCGCGCAGGCGGCGGCCGCCGACGGCAGCGGGGGCGTGTTTGGCCTTGGCGCCTCCCGGGACCAGAGCAACATCGGTGACTTCATTGAAAAGGAAGGCGGACCGCCGATGGAATCGGCCGACGCCGCCTGGGGCGCGGANCTGTACNTGGGCTATGCNTTNAATCGCTATGTGACGCTGCGTTTCGGCCAGCGCTTCCTGGGCGGCGGCGAGGCGGATTCCAGCAGCGGCGCCACCACGGTGAAGGTGGACGGCGACGGTATTTATTTCGCCGCGGACCTGATGTGGCCGGTCACCGACGGCTTCGCCATTGGCGGCACCTTCGGTAATCAGAGCATCGACGCCGATGTGGAAGTGGATCAGGGACGTTTCAGCACCACCGTCACCGAAGACGCCCGTGACTTCTACTATGGCCTGCGGGCTCGCTGGGCCATGGGCGAAACCGCGTCCTTCATTGCCTCGTACAACCTGTACAGTTTCGAGGTGGACGACGCCAGTGAGGACCTCGAGTTCGACAGCCTCGGGCTCGGCTTCGAGTGGCGCTTCTAAGCGCCCTCCTGCCCGGTTTTTTCGAACAGTAAGTCCCAGACGCCGTGGCCCAGACCGGCGCCACGGCGCTCGAATTTAGTCTCCGGGCGCCAGCCCGGGCGCTCCGCGAAACAGCCCTTGCCCGCCGTATTCACGAAGCCCGCTGAGTCGTTCATCACCGCCATCATGTGCTCGGCGTAATCCTGCCAGTCCGTCGCCATATGCAGCACNCCNCCGNGGCGCAGCTTGGTGTTCACCAGCGCCACCCAGTCCGGCTGCACGATGCGCCGTTTGTGGTGCTTTTTCTTGTGCCAGGGNTCGGGGAAATAGAGCTGCAACCGGTCCAGGGAGCCGTCNGGGATGCACANNTTGAGGATNTCCACGGCGTCGTCGCAGTAGGTGCGCAGNTTGCTCAGGCCGCGCTCCTGGATTTCCAGCAGCAGGGCGCCGACACCGGGCCGGTGCACCTCGATGCCGATAAANTCCTTGTCCGGTTCGGCTTCCGCCATGCCGGCCAGCGACTGGCCCATGCCGTAGCCGATTTCCAGCACCCGGGGNGCGTCNCGGCCGAANTCCGCNCNCGCNTCCANCACGCCCTGGGCNCGNTCCAGNCCANANCGGGGCCANAGTGTGTCCAGCGCCTTGCGCTGGCCATGGGTNAGNCGNCCTTCGCGNAGCACGAANCTGCGTACCCGGCGCATCACCTTGCCGGTTTCCGGGTCTTTGTCCTGGTGTAGAAAATCGAGCATGGCTATTANGNTCCGAAACAACGTCTCTGGTATCCCGCCGGGTGGCTAACGCCACCCTTTCGCGGGCAGGCCCGCTCCCACNGAGCGCGCTAAATNAGCCCTTCGCCGGGCGACGAGGGNTTGGCGTACACCCGCTTGGGCATGCGTCCGGCCAGGAAGCCTTCGCGGCCCGCTTCAATGGCTTTTTTCATGGCGCCGGCCATCAGCACCGGCTTGTTGGCGTGGGCCACGGCGGANTTNAGCAGCACGCCGTCGCAGCCCAGCTCCATGGCCAGGGTGGCGTCGCTGGGCGTGCCCACGCCGGCGTCGACGATGATCGGCACCTTGGCCTGTTCCATGATGAGCAGCAGGCTGTGCGGGTTGAGAATGCCCAGCCCGGAGCCGATCAGCGAGCCCAGCGGCATCACCGCCACGCAGCCCATGTCTTCCAGCTCCTTGGCGACGATCGGGTCGTCGTTGGTGTAGACCATCACCTGGAAGCCGTCGTCCACCAGCTCCCGGGCCGCCTTCACGGTACCGGCGATGTTCGGGTAGAGGGTCTTCTGGTCGCCCAGCACCTCCAGCTTCACCAGGCTGTGGCCGTCGAGCAGCTCGCGGGCCAGCTTGCAGGTGCGCACCGCGTCCTCGGCGTTAAAGCAGCCGGCGGTGTTGGGCAGGATGGTGTAGCGCTCCGGGCTGACGAAATCCAGCAGGTTGGGTTCGTCCGGGTTCTGGCCCAGATTGGTCCGCCGCAGGGCCACGGTGACGATCTCCGCGCCGCTGGCCTCGATGGCGTCACGGGTTTCCTCGAAATCCTTGTACTTGCCGGTGCCGATCANCAGCCGGGAAGCGTAGGTCTTGCCGGCGATGGTGAGTAGATCTTCGCTCATGATTGATTCCGTGTTGGGAGGTTCTGCATTCTGGTGAGCCGTGCCCGCCATCCCTGGCGCGACGCCGTGCCTGTCGGGTCGCCCGGCCCGGACATCCGTGTCCGGTCGTAAATCGCGCTGCGAAGCTTGCTTCGGTCGCGATTTACCCCCCTCCGATCGCATGGACGACTTCAACGGTGTCGCCCTCTCGCAGGGTATGGGTGTCGTGTTCGCTCTTCGGCACGATCTCCCGGTTCACCTCCACGGCCAGCCGCCGGCCGGTGAGGTTCAGCTCCGCCACCAGATCGGTCACCGTGGTGCCGTTGAAGGTGTGGGGGTCGCCGTTAACGATCAGATTCATAGCGCTTTCACCAGGGACCAGGTCAACCACAGCCAGCCGATGATCAGTGCCATGCCGCCCAGCGGGGTCACCGCGCCGAGCCACTTCTGGCCGCTCAGCACCAGCACGTAAAGACTGCCGCTGAACACCAGCATGCCGGCGAACAGAATCCAGCCGGCGGTGACCAGCCCGGACGCGCCGAACTGCTTCGCCAGCAGCCCGGTGAGCAGTAACGCCAGCGCGTGGTAGAAGTGGTACTGGCTGGCGGTGCCCCAGATTTCCAGCATCGGGCCGTCCACCCGGGCCTTCAGACCGTGGGCGCCGAAGGCGCCGAGCAGCACGGCCAGGGCGCCGTTGAGCGCGCCCAGAATCAGCAGCAGTTTCATAATCGGCAGTGTGTAATGAGTGTGGGCGGCAGTATAAAAGATGTGGAGCCAAAAGGGGGCGTCCACAACCCCGCCGCGCCCATAAAAAAGCCCCGCCGGGGCACGGCGGGGCTTGCTTGCAAGGCAGATCGATCGGGTTTGCCCGCCGCCAAATCAGGCGGCGATGGCGTTACGCAACTTCTTCAGCGCGTTGTTCTCGAGCTGGCGGATGCGTTCGGCGGAAACGCCGTACTCGTCAGCCAGTTCCTGAAGAGTGGATTTCTGGTCGGCCAGCCAGCGGCGTTCGAGAATGTCGCGGCTGCGCTCGTCCAGGGTCATGATCGCCGAGCCCAGCTGGCGCGAACTGCGCTGTTGATCGTCCTCGGCGGCGACCAGGTCGGCCGGGTCGCTGTTGTCGCTGTGCAAATAGGCCGCCGGCGACGGAATCGGGCTGTCCTCGTCGTCGCTGGTGGGGCCGTCGAAGCTGGCGTCGAAGGCGCCCAGACGGCCTTCCATCTCCTTCACCTGGGTGGCGGTCACCCCCAGGTCGTCGGCCACGCGCTGCGCTTCTTCGCTGGTCAGGCGGCCGAGACGCTTCTTCTGGCCGCGCAGGTTGAAGAACAGTTTGCGCTGGGCCTTGGTGGTGGCCACTTTGACGATGCGCCAGTTCTTGATCACGTACTCGTGGATTTCGGCCTTGATCCAGTGCACGGCGAAGCTCACCAGCCGCACGCCCTTGGACGGGTCGAACCGTTTGACGGCCTTCATCAGGCCGACGTTGCCTTCCTGGATCAGGTCGCCCAGCGGCAGGCCGTAACCGGTATAGCTGCGGGCGATGTGCACCACGAAGCGCAGGTGGGCGAGCACCAGATTACGGGCGGCGTCCAGGTCTTCGTTGAAGTACAACCGCTCGGTCAGCTGACGCTCTTCGTCGACGCTGAGCACGGGCACGCTGTTGACCGCGCGAATATAGGCGTCCAGGTCGTGACCCGGAACCGCCAGCGGTAATGCGTGAGCCTGTTGCAGTTGTGTTTTCATGTCTCCCTTCTCCCTCATTGGGTTGGGCATGATGTTAGCACTCGGTTTCTTGGAGTGCTAATAGCCGGATTGGTTCCCCGCCATTCATCCTTTCGATGACAGGGCCGGGCGGAGGATCCAGGCTACCCGAAGCGGGTGACCGTTCCATGATCCCGGTCAATCATGAGACCACCCATGCTAGGAGAGATTTCCCGCCCAAGGGGTAAAGAAACGCAAAAAGCGGCCGCTCAGAACTGCGGTTCCACGTCGCCCAGGTGCCGGCTGACCGCCAGCCAGGCGCCCAGCAGGCCCAGGGTACCGCTGAACAGGGGCAGGACCAGCACGGTGGACGGGCTCATGCCGGTGAGCGAGTGCTCGCTTTCATAGAGGTTCAGCAGCTCGTTGATGGGGCCGCCGAGCCACCAGAGCGCGATGCCCACCAGCACCAGAGAGAGCACACCCCCGGCGAACCCGAAGCAGAACCCGCTGTACAGAAACGGCCGGCGCACGAAGCCGTCGGTACCGCCGACGATCTTGATCACCACGATTTCCTCGCGCCGGCTTTCGATGGCCAGACGAATGGTGTTCACCACCACCAGCACCACGGCGGCGGCCAGGCCCAGGGTGAGCACGCCGATCAGCCGGTCGCCCAGCTCGATGATGGCGTGCAGCCGCCGCACCCAGGCCACGTCGAGCTGGGCGTTGTCCACTTCCGGCAGGGCGTTGAGCCGCGTTTGCAGCGCCTCCACCTGGCCGGGGGCGGTGTTGTCCGGGTACACCACGATCAGCGGCGGCAGGGGGTTGTCCGGCAGGGCTTCAAGCACGTCGCCGAAGCCGGACAGCGCCTTGAATTCGTCCAGAGCCTGGGCGCGGGTGATCACCTCGGTGCGTTTCACCGTGTCGAAGTCCGCCCAGTCGTCGGCCAGTCGCCGTTGCCGGTCCTCGTCCACGTCCATTTCCAGGAACACGGACAGGTGGGCGTTGCCGTCCCAGCCCTTGGTGATCACGCGGGCGTTGTCCAGCAGTACCGCCAGGCCGGCGGGCAGCGCCAGGGCGATGGCGATCACCAGCACCGTCATCAGGGCGCTGGAGGGGGCGGCGCGCATCCGGCTCAGGGCGTCGCGCAGGGAGTCCCGGTGGTGGTGGCGCCAGGCCCGCAGGCGGTCGCCCAGCGAAGTACGCGCGCTGCGGGCGCCGCCGGGCCGGCGGGCGCGGGGGCTGTTAGGCGCCATGGTCGTCGTCCTCGCCGTCGTGAATCAGGCGGCCTTCGCGCAGCGTCAGCAGGCGGTGCCGGTGGCGGGCGATCAGCGACAGGTCGTGGGTGGCGATCAGCACCGCCACGCCGACCCGGGCGAAGTCATGGAACAGGTCCATGATCTCGGCGCTGAGCGCCGGGTCCAGATTGCCGGTGGGCTCGTCGGCGAGCAGCAGCGGCGGCTTGTTGACCACCGCCCGGGCGATGCCCACGCGCTGCTGCTCGCCGCCGGACAGCATGATCGGGTTGAGCTTTTCCTTGCTCAGCAGGCCCACCTTGTCCAGGGCCGCGCGCACCCGCTTGCCGATGTCGGCACGGGCGAAGCCGGCGATCACCAGCGGCAGGGCCACGTTGTCGAACACGCTGCGGTCGAACAGTAACTGGTGGTTCTGNTGCACCATGCCGATCTTGCGGCGCAGGAAGGGCACNTGCCGGGTGCTGAAGCCGTTCAGGTTCTGGCCNTCCACGAACACCTGCCCCTGGGTGGGGCGTTCGATCATCATGATCAGCTTGAGCAGCGTCGACTTGCCGGCGCCGGAGTGNCCGGTCAAAAAGGTCAGTTGGCCGGCGGGCAGCTCGAAGTTGATGCGACGCAGGGCGTCCTTGCCGTTCGGGTAGCGCTTGCTGACCCGATCAAACTTGATCATGGGAGTCCTTCATCGGGCCACGTCCTCGAACAGCGCCTGNACGAATTCCTCGGCGTTGAACGGGCGCAGGTCTTCCAGCTGTTCGCCGACGCCGATAAAGCGGATCGGCAGGCCGGTGCGCTTGGCCAGCGCGAACAGGATGCCGCCCTTGGCGGTGCCGTCCAGCTTGGTCAGCACCAGGCCGGTGACCCCGGCGGTGTCGCGGAACTCCTCGGCCTGGTTGATGGCGTTCTGGCCGGTGCCGGCGTCCAGCACCAGCAGCACCTCGTGGGGCGCGTCCGGGGACAGCTTCTTCATTACCCGGGTGACCTTGGACAGCTCCTCCATCAGGTTGCCCCGGGTGTGCAGGCGGCCGGCGGTGTCCGCGATCAGCACGTCGGCGCCCCGGGACTGGGCCGCCTGCACCGCGTCGTAGACCACGCTGGCGGAGTCCGAGCCGGTGTGCTGGGCCACCACCGGAATGCTGTTGCGCTCGCCCCACACCTGCAGTTGCTCCACGGCGGCGGCCCGGAAGGTGTCGCCGGCGGCCAGCATCACGTTCTTGCCTTCGGCCTTGAAGCGGCAGGCCAGCTTACCGATGGTGGTGGTCTTGCCGACCCCGTTCACGCCCACCATCAGAATCACATAGGGCTTCTTGCTGGTGTCGATCTCCAGCGGCCGGTCCACCGGCACCAGCAGGTTGCGCAGCTCCTCCTGCAGCGCTTCGTAGAGCGCGTCCGCGTGCACCAGCTCCTGGCGGCCGACCCGGTCGGTGAGGTTGCCGATGATGGTGTCGGTGGCCTCCACGCCCACGTCCGCCACCAGCAGCTGGGTCTCGATCTCCTCGAAGATCTCGTCGTCGATCTCCTTGGCGCCCACCAGCAGGTCGGCCAGGCCCTTGCCCAGGTTCTTGCTGGTCTTGCTCATGCCCTGCTTCATGCGCGCCCAGAAACCGCCGTCGGATTCGACGGGCGCCTCGGGCGCGGCTACCGGCTCGCTGGCCGGGCGCTCGGGCTGTGCCGGGGCTTCCGCCGGCTCGGCGCTGTCCGGCTCGGGTTCGGACGGTTGCGGCTGCTTGCCGAACATGCGCGAGAACAGGCCGGCCTTTTTGGCGCCGCCGCGCGGTTCGTCGTCACGGGGCGTGCGGGCGCTGTCCTCGGCCGGGTCGCGATCGTCGTCGCGTGAAACTTCGTCGTTCATGGTCAGTCGTATCCATCGGGTTGGGAGCCACCCGCCCGCCTGATGGGGTAGGGTGGGAGCCCGGAAATGCCTTGCCCGCTCATCACGGGCGCGCGGCTATCCTACCATTGTCACTGCTGCCCGCCATAAACAGCGTAGAGGATTGCGGATGAAACCACTGTTGATCGCCCTGGGGTTGAGCCTGATCACGCTCACCGCCCGCGCCGAACTGCCGACCCACGAGTTCCAGCTCGATAACGGCCTCGACGTGCTGGTACGCGAGGATCACCGGGCGCCGGTGATCACCGTCATGGTCTGGTTCAAGGCGGGCAGCATTGATGAGGCCCCCTATGAAACCGGCCTGGCCCATGTGCTNGAGCACATGATGTTCAAGGGCAGCAAGCGGCTCGACGCCGGCGAGTTTTCGCGCACNGTGGCCCGCTTCGGCGGCAGCGACAACGCCTTNACCAGCTACGACTTCACCGCCTATTTCCAGCAGTACGAGGCGTCGCGGCTGCCGCTGGCCCTGGAGCTGGAGGCGGAGCGCCTGAAAAACCTGAAGATCGACGACGAGNCCTTCCGCCGCGAGCTGCAGGTGGTGATGGAAGAGCGCCGCCAGCGCACCGACGACAAGCCCACGGCGCTGGCCTGGGAAAAATTCCAGGCGGTGGCGCGGCCCGGCACCGGCTACGCCCACCCGATCATCGGCTGGCGGGACCAGCTCGCCCAGTTGCAGCCGCGGCAGGCCCGCGACTGGTACGACCGTTTTTACGTGCCCGGCAACGCCACCCTGGTAATCGCCGGGGACGTAACCCTGGAGCAGGTGCGCCCGCTGGTGGAAAAGTTCTTCGCCGATCTGCCCCGGGGCGAGACGCCGCCGCGCCCCGAGACCACGCTCAACCCGCCCCCCGGCGAGCGGCGCATGACCCTGCGGCTGCCGGTGCGGGTGCCGGCGCTCTATATGAGCTATAACGTGCCGTCGCTGACCACCGCCGACCACCAGGACGACTTCTATGCCCTGACCATGCTGGGCGGGGTGCTCGACGGCGGCACCAGCGCCCGCATGGAGAGCAACCTGGTGCGCGGCCAGCGCCTGGCCGCCGGCCTGGGCGCCGGCTATGACGGCCTGCAGCGGGGCAACGGCACCTTCACCATCACCGCCACGCCCAACCCGGCGGTGAGCCTCGACCAGCTTGAGGCGGCGATCAAAGCGGAGATCGAAAAGATCGCCGAGCAGCCGCCCAGCGAGGCGGAAATGGACCGGGTACGCGCCGGCGTGCTGGCGGAGCAGATCTACCAGCGCGACTCGGTGATGGGCCAGGCCATGGAGCTGGGCACCCTCTCGGTGCTGGGCCTGGACTGGCGGCTGGCCGGGCAATTCGATGACAACCTGGAAGCGGTGACCCCCGAGCAGGTTCAGCAAGCGGCACGGAAGTGGCTGGTGGCGGAACGCAGCGCCGTGGCCCATGTGATTCCGGAGGGTGAAGAATGATGATGCAGACGATAAAAGGTTTGTCCGTCGTCGTGGCGGCGGCGCTGCTGCTGGCCGGCTGCGCCGGCTTTCCGACCACCGCCGAGCAGGTCGGCCGGGCGACGCCGGCGGCGCCGGAGCTGGCGATTCAGTCCTGGCGTACCGATGAAGGCGCCAAGGTGATGTTCGTGCCCTCTCCGGCCCTGCCGATGCTCGACGTGCGCCTGGTGATGGACGCCGGCAGCGCCCGCGACGGCGATCAGCCCGGCGTGGCCGCGCTCACCAGCGCCCTGCTGGGCGAGGGCGCCGAAGGGCTGAGCGTGGACGACATCGCCCGTGGTTTCGAGGATCGCGGCGCCCGCTTCTCCACCGGNAGCTACCAGGATATGGGCGTGATCAGCCTGCGCACCCTGTCGCGACCCCGCTGGCGCGACGACGCCGTGGANCTGCTGGCGCGGGTGATCGGCACCCCCACCTTTCCCCAGGACGCCCTGGAGCGGGTACGCACCAGCGCCCTGCAGGGNCTGAAGATGGAAAAGCAGGTGCCCGGGCCGCAGGTCAACAAGGCGTTCCAGCGCACCCTGTTCGGCGANCATCCNTACGGNCANCCGCAGTCCGGCACGCTGGANAGCCTGCCCGGNATCGAGCGCGNCGATCTGGTGGCGTTCCANCAGCGCTATTACGCCGCCGGCAANNCNGTNATCGCCNTGGTCGGNGACGTCAGCCGCGAGCAGGCGGAAGCGATCGCCGANCAGCTCAGCGAGGCCCTGCCGCGCGGCGACGCGGCGCCGGAACTGGCCCGGGCCGAGCGCCTGAAGACACGCGTCACCGAACACGTGGACTTTCCATCCAACCAGACCCACATTCTGGTCGGCAACCAGGCCACCTGGCGCGGCAATCCCGACCATGTACCGCTGTACGTGGGCAACTACATTCTTGGCGGCGGCGGTTTCGCCTCGCTGCTGACGCAGAAAGTGCGCGAGGAAAAAGGCTTCGTTTACGGCATCTCCAGCTACTTCAAGCCGATGGCCGCCGGCGGTCCCTTCATCCTGCAGTTGCAGACCGCTAACGATAACGCCGACCAGGCACTGGGGCTGACGATGGGGATCGTGCGCGATTTCATCGAAAACGGCCCCACCGAGGCGCAGCTGGCGGCCGCCAAGGCCAACATTCTCGGCAGCCGGGCACTGGAAACCGCCGACAACGGCGATATCATCGGCCAGCTCGGNGCCATCGGCTTCTACGGTTTGCCGCTGGACTACCTGCAGCGCTTTAACCAGCGCGTGGAGGCGGTGACCGCGGAAGAGATCCGCGCCGCGTTCCAGCGCGCGCTGGACGCCGACCGGCTGGCCATCGTCAGCATCGGTCCCCGGGCACCGCAAGCGGACGGACAATGAAGGCGAGAGGCAAAACCAGCAAAGGGCAGGTGCGCATCATCGGTGGCGAGCGACGCGGCCACCGGCTGCACTTCGTGGATCAGCGCGGCGACCTGCGCCCGTCCTCGGATCGCATGCGCGAAACCCTGTTCAACTGGCTGCAGGCGGAGCTGCCCGGGGCCCGGGTGCTGGATCTGTTCGCCGGGTCCGGCGCCCTGGGCGCCGAGGCCCTGAGCCGTGGCGCCGGCCAGGCCCTGCTGGTGGAGAAAAAGCGCGACCGCTGCGCCGACCTCGACCGGCAGCTGACGCCGCTGTTCGGCGACCGGGTGCGCGTTCACTGCGCCGAGGCGCTCAAATGGCTGGCGCGCTGCGAGGAGCGTTTCGATCTGGTGTTTATTGATCCACCCTACGATCTCGGCCTGGCGGCGCCGGCCTGCCAGGCTCTGGAGGCGCTCGGGTTACTGAAATCCGATGCGCGAATTTATGTAGAATCGCGCCGTCACGATCCGGCGCCGGTGGTGCCCGAATCCTGGGAGCGACTGCGCGAGAAGGACGGCGGTGACGTGCGTGCCCAGCTCTACCGGCGGCCTTGAGCGCCGTCCGGTTTCCGTTGGTTTTGGTTTTCAATAGTGAAGGTGTCTGACTATGTGGCTTGCTCTGGGGGCGGTGATCGCCGGTTTGTTGGTTCTGGTTTGGAGTGCCGACCGCTTCGTGGATGGCGCCTCGGCCACCGCCCGGCACGCGGGCATGCCGACGCTGCTGATCGGCATGCTGGTGATCGGTTTCGGCACCTCGGCGCCGGAGATGGTGGTTTCGGCGCTGGCCTCCGCGGACGGTAACCCGGGCCTGGCCCTGGGCAACGCCTACGGCTCCAACATCACCAATATCGCGCTGATCCTGGGCCTGGTGGCGTTGCTCAGCCCGATCTCGGTGCACTCCTCGGTGCTGCGGCGCGAGCTGCCGGTGCTGGCGGTGATCATGCTGCTGGCCGGTTACCAGCTTTACGACGGCCAGGTCAGCCATATGGACGCCGTGGTCCTGCTGGCGGTGTTCTTCCTGCTGATGGGCTGGTCGGTGTACCAGGGCATGACGGGCAAGGGCGATCCCATTGTCGGCGACGTGGACGCCGCCGCCGAGGAACCCATGCCGCTTGGCCGCGCGGTGTTCTGGTTGCTGTTCGGCCTGGTATTGCTGGTGGCCAGCTCGCGCCTGTTGGTGTGGGGCGCGGTGAGCATCGCCGAGGGGCTGGGCGTCAGCGATCTGGTCATCGGCCTGACCGTGGTGGCGGTGGGGACGTCCCTGCCGGAGCTGGCCTCGGCGCTGGCGGCGGTACGCAAAAACGAGCACGATCTGGCGCTGGGCAATGTGCTAGGCTCGAACCTGTTCAATACCCTGGCGGTGGTGGGCATCGCCGGTGCGATCACGCCGGTGCCGGCGGAGCCCGCGGTCTTTTACCGGGACTGGGTGGTGATGACGGTGCTGACCGTGGCGCTGTTCCTGATGGGCTACGGGTTCCGGGGCGCCGGCACGGGGCGCATCAACCGCATCGAGGGCGGCATTTTGCTGGCCATTTATCTGGGTTATACCGGTTACCTGGTGTCCACCCTGGTGCCCGGCGGCTGACAGGAGTCACACATGCATCGCCCCCCGTTACAGCAGAACTCCTTTCTGGCGCTGCTGGTGCTGGTCACGCTGGGCTTCTTTGTGCTGCTCAAGCCCTTCTACGCGCCCATTTTCTGGGCCTGCGCGGTGGCGGTGATCTTCTACCCCATGCAGCAGCGGTTACTGGCCAAATGGCCCAACCGCCCCACCCTGATGGCGCTGGTCACCCTGCTGGTGTGCACCGTGATGGTAGTGATTCCGGTGCTGCTGGTGGCGGCGTCGTTCATCACCGAGGGGGTGTCCGCCTACCAGAAGCTCCAGGAAGGTCAGTTCGATCCGGGTGAGTATATCGCCACCTTCCGCGAAGGCTTCCCCCTGGCGTACCACTGGCTGGAGCGGTTCGGAGTGGATTTCTCCAACCTGGGCGATCAGGTTCTGGCGGGCCTGAAAAGCGCCGGCCAGTTCCTCGGCAAACGGGCCCTGGCGGTGGGGCAGAATACCTTCCGCTTCTTTATCGATCTGGGTCTGATGCTCTATCTGACCTTCTTCCTGCTCCGCGACGGCAACAAACTGATTCAGATGTTGATCCGCGCCCTGCCCCTGGGCGACGACCGCGAGCGCATGCTGTTCAACAAGTTCGCCGAAATCACCCGCGCCACCATCAAGGGCAATCTGGTGGTGGCCGCCATTCAGGGTGCCCTGGGCGGCCTGATCTTCTGGTTTCTGGGGATTCCGGCGGCGGTGCTCTGGGGCGTGGTGATGGCGGTGCTGTCGCTGATTCCGGCGGTGGGCGCCAGCTTGATCTGGGTGCCGGTGGCGTTGTATCTCTATGCCGTGGGCGAAATCGTCGACGCGGTGATTCTCACCGCCTTCGGCGCCGTGGTGATCGGTCTGGTGGACAATATTCTGCGGCCGATTCTGGTCGGCCGCGACACCAAGCTGCCGGATTATCTGGTGCTGTTCTCCACATTGGGGGGGCTGGCGCTGTTCGGCATCACCGGTTTCGCGCTGGGGCCGCTGCTGGCGGGTCTGTTCGTCGCCTTCTGGCAAATTTTCATCCAGGAATTCAACGTGGAACCGGGGCCCGGCTGACGGGTCCATACCTCAAGGAACGAACCAGGAGAACAACATGAACGTGGGATTCTTCGTGCCGGTGGTGGTGGCCGCCGCGCTGGCGTCCAGCTGCGACGATGAGGATGGCCTTTTCGATTCGTTGCGCTCGGAAAGCTCGGTCTACTACTACAACCAGATCACCAGTCAGGGCGCCGAGGATCAGAGCAACCTGACCGTGGACTTCACCGTCGAGGGCGACGAATCCGACAGCGCTAATGATGTGGGCTATTCCCGCGAGGACGAAGCGCCGGAGCTCAACGTCCGCATCGACGACGCCAACGACAACGAAGACAACAGCGTGCAGTTGCGCGGCGTTAATCAGAACGGCGCCAGCCTGTTCAGTGACCGCGCGCGGCTGGCCAACGACACCAGCTACACCGCGGTGTCCTACGGCGATACCACCACCGGCTCCATCGACGTGGGCCTTTTCCAGCAGGACCAGACGGACGTGGAGACCGGCACCGCCCGCTTCCGGGTCATCAACACGGTGAATTCCAACATTCTCAATACCTTCTCTCTGGACCTGCGCTACAACGATTCCAGTGACGGGGAATACTTCGCCACCGACCTGACCATCGGCGAGGCCACGGATTATCAGTCCACGGACGCCGGCAGTCTGAATCTGGTGGTGGTGGAAAACGGCACCGACCCGGAGGAAGAGATCGACCGGGTGGACTGCTCGCTGAGCGGCGGCCGCGCCTATGACGTGATCCTGGCGGTCAACGATCCGCTCAATGTGCCCACCAACGTGGACGCCGCCGACGGCGAACTGGTGATCTACTGCCACCCCCACGAGCGCATCTGATAGCATTCCCCCGGAGACAAACACCGGGGGATTGTTTTGCCTGCCATTCACACCCGCGAACCGGCTCTGGTTCTGCGCGCCGGGGCCCAGGCCCGGCAACACCTTCTTGAGCACGGCCTGCGCGCCGAACACATCAGCGTGGTGCCCGGCGCCGCCGGCGGCCCCAAGGCCGTGGGCATCAGCGGCCTGGACCAGGCCATCTTCGGTCAGTTCCTGCCCCGGGCGCCGCGCCCGCGCACGCTGATCGGCGCCTCCATCGGCAGCTGGCGGTTCGCCGCCGTGGCCGGCGCCGCCGACGGCGAGGACGCCGCCGACCGCCTGCGCCGGCTGGCGGAGCTGTACAGCGCTCAACGCTTCCCCAAAGGCATCACACCCCGCGAAGTCACCCGCCGCTGCGCCCTGATGCTTGATGAACTGCTCGGCGACAGCGACCCGGCGGTGCTCGACAACCCGGGCTACCGGCTGGTGGTGGTGGTGATTCGCAGCCGCCGCCCGATCAGCGGGGAGGGCCGCCTGGGCCTCGGCCTGGGCCTGGCCGGCGTGATCGGCGGCAACCTGCTCAGCCGCCGCGCCCTGGGCGTGTTCATGGAGCGCGGCCTGGTGTACCCCGGCGAGGCGCCGTTGCCGCTGTCGGACCTCAACGATTTCGCCACCCACCACATCGGCCTGAGCGGCGAGAACCTGCGCGCCGCGCTGCTGGCCAGCGCCGCCATTCCCATGGTGCTGGAAGGGGTGCGCGATCTGCCCGGCGGCCCCGCCGGCGTCTACAGGGACGGCGGCCTGCTGGATTACCACCTGGACCTGCCGTATCGCACCGACGACGATCTGGTGCTGTACCCGCACTTCACCAATCGGGTGATTCCGGGCTGGTTCGACAAGCCGCTGCGCTGGCGCAACGGCGACGCCGGGCGGCTGTCCCGTACCCTGCTGGTGGCGCCGTCCGCCGATTACCTGGCCCGTCTGCCCCACGGCAAGCTCCCCGACCGCACCGATTTCAAAACCTATCTGGGCGACGACGAAGGCCGCGAGCGGTACTGGCACCGGGCCATCGACGAGAGCCGCCGCCTGGGCGACGAATTTCTTGAGCTGGTGGAGCGCGGCCGTGACGGCGGCGGTGCCCTGGCCGACCGGTTGCGGCCCTTCTAGCGGCGGCAAGCCGTATTGCAACGGCGTTGTGTTAGTCTCCCGCTCCGCCGTCCCTTGGAAACGAGGACCAACCGCATGAGCAAAACGCAAAGCGTTCGCCACGGCGCCCGGCGCGCCCACTCCACCTGGGCGCTCACCCGGGCGTTCGTGCATGAGTACCAGTGGTTTCACCTGGCCATGGGCTTGCTGGGCAACACCGCTTTCGTGGTCGGCAGCGTGTTCTTCCTGTGGGAGTCGCTGAAACCGGCCGGCGTCTGGCTGTTCATCATCGGCTCCGTGGGCATGCTGCTGGGCAGCATCGGCGGCGCCGTCGTCGCCTATGAGCGCGCCAAGGGGCGCGCCCCCGGGGAAGTCCAGGAAAAACCCGAATGACCCAGGACCACCAAACCGGTCTGTCGCGCCGGATCTGGCAGCAAACCTGGCCGATGACACTGGGCGTATTGTCGCTGCTGGGCTTCAACCTGGTCGACAGCGTGTTCGTGGCGCGCCTGGGCACCGAGCCCCTGGCGGCCCAGTCGTTCACCTTCCCGCTGGTGTTTCTCACCATCGGCATCCAGGTGGGCATGGGCATCGCCATCGCCGCGCTGATCTCCCGCGCCATCGGCGCCGGCCAGGAAGAGCGCGCCGGGCGTCTGGGCGTGCTGGTGCTCACCGGCGGCGGCGCGGTGATGGCGGCGCTGGCTTTGCTGCTGTGGGCGGTGCAGGACCCGGCGTTCGCGCTGCTCGGCGCCAGCGACCGTCTGCGCGAGGTGATCCGGCCGTTCTGGAACGTGCAGCTGTGCGCCTCCTGGGTGGGGGCGATGGCCTACTTCGGTTACAGCCTGTTCCGCGCCCACGGCAACACCCGCTTCCCCGGCACCATGATGATGGTCACCAGCCTGGTGAACCTGGTGCTTGACCCGATTCTGATCTTCGGCCTGGGGCCGGTGCCGGCGCTCGGCCTGCAAGGCGCCGCCTGGGCGTCCCTGGCGGCGTTCTCCACCGGCGGCCTGATCACCGCCCTGGCGCTGCGCGGACGCGGCTGGCTGGAACGCGACGACGTGCTCCGCGAAGTGCGCGAATCCGCCGGCCCGTTTGCCGCCATCGCCGGCCCGGCCATGATCAGCCAGCTGATGCCGCCGCTGGCGGCGATGCTCGCCACCGGCCTGGTGGCGCGGCTGGGCGAATCCGCGGTGGCCGCCTGGGGCCTGACCAGCCGTCTGGAAAGCTTCTCCATCGTGCTGGTGCTGGGCATGACCATGGCCCTGCCGCCCTGGCTGGGGCGCTGCTACGGCGGTGGCCGCTGGCAGGAAGTGGAGCGGGTGATGGCCACCGCCGCGCGCATGGTGGTGTTCTGGCAGCTGGGCCTGGGGCTGGTGCTGGCGGCGCTGGCCGCGCCCCTGGCCGGCCTGCTGGTGCAGGACGGCGCCGTGCGTGACCACCTCACCGTGCTGATCCGCTTCCTGCCCCCCAGCTACGGCCTGCTGGGCGTGTGTATGCTGGTGGTGTCCGCCAGCAACGCCCTGGGCTGGCCGGTGCGCGCCATGACCATCTCCTTCCTGCGCCTGTTCGCCTGCTACCTGCCGCTGCTGTCCCTGGGCGCCTGGCTCGGCGGCCTCACCGGCCTGGCGATCGGCGCCGCCCTCGGCAACGCCCTGGCCGGCGCCATGGCCTGGCTCGGCTACCGAAGAGCCCTTGCGGGCACTCGGCTCTCAAACCAACAACAATGACCCATCGGGAGAGACCAAAAATGCTAACAACTCTACATCGCGCCGCCCTCGCGGCGGTTCTCGTGCTCACCGCCGCGACCACCCCCGCGCTGGCCGACACCTCTCAACGTGTCAATGAACTGGCCGAAGCCCAGGCCGACCGCCTGGTGAGCACCTTCAAGCACCTGCACGCCAACCCGGAACTGGGCTTTCAGGAGACCGAAACCGCCAAACTGGTGAGCAAGCGCCTCAAGAAACTCGGCTACCAGGTGCACACCGGCATCGGCGGCACCGGCGTGGCGGCGGTGCTGAAAAACGGCGACGGCCCGGTGGTGATGTTCCGCAGTGACATGGACGGCCTGCCGGTGAAAGAGGACACCGGCCTGGACTACGCCAGCCGCAAGCAGGTGACGCTGAACGACGGCGGCAAAACCCACGTGGCCCACGCCTGCGGCCACGACGCCCACGTCAGCTGGCTGCTGGGCATCGCCGAAGTGATGCGAGAGACCCGCGACGCCTGGTCCGGCACCCTGGTGCTGATCGCCCAGCCGGCGGAAGAACTGCTTGAAGGCGCTCAGGCCATGGTCGACGACGACCTCTACGACCGGGTGCCCAAGCCGGAACTGCTGATCAGCGCCCATGTGTTCCCGGTCTGGCCCGCCGGCACCGTGGCGGTGCGCGCCGGACGTCGCATGGCCGGCAGCGACCAGCTCGACGTCACCCTGCACGGCGTCGGCGGCCACGGCTCTTCGCCGCAGAACACCATCGACCCGGTGGTAATGGGCGCGCGCTCGGTGATGGCCTACCAGACCATCGTCAGCCGCAACGTGGATCCGCAGAAACCGGCGGTGCTCACCGTGGGCGCCAGCCAGATCGGCGAAGCCAACAACGTGATCCCGGACAACGGCACCCTCAAGCTCAACCTGCGCTGGTACGAAAAGCCGGTGCGCCAGCAGATGCTCGACGCCATCAAACGGGAAACCAACGGCATCGCCCGGGCCGCCGGCGTCGCCGACGACAAAATGCCGGAATATACCCTCAAGGGGTACTCCGAACCGGTCTACAACGACGAGGCCCTGGCCGAACAGGCCCAGCAAACCCTGGCCGCCGGCCTCGGCAAAGAAGCGCTGATGCCCGGCTTCCCGCCGGTGATGGGCTCCGAGGATTTCCCCATGCTGGTGGCCGGCATCGAGGACACCCAGACCCTGTTCATGGAAGTGGGCGGCGGCGCCCCGGACGTGGTCAAGAACTACATGGAAAAAGGCGAGCTGCCGCCGCTCAACCACAACCCCAAGTTCGAGATCATCAACCCGCGCCTGGCCATCACCACCGCCGTGAAAGCTAACAGCCTGCTGCTGCTCGACGCGCTGGCCCAGAAATAAGCGATCTAGGATGCGGGCGGGGCCCGTATCCGGGACGCGGTGCAATGGTGGTGCCTTCCGGGATCGCTCAAGCCTTCCCTGGGCGCTCTCATTTGGCCATCCCTGGCCAAATAGGTCCCTCCAGGCACCACC